>JGI24021J15306_10001875_pt1 | contig 21592 bp, 10 predicted proteins | sample Ectturendosymbi1_FD_15306 | JGI IMG/M metagenome (IMG submission 15306)
CCCGGTGTGCCCTTAATGATTTACCTTCTTACGCTCGGATGACGCAACGCCGATTTAAACTGTCGCGTGCGGCTGATTCCTTTTGGGAATTGTGACGACGACAATGGCGACCTCGCCGGTCGATAACGCACGGGAGCGACGATTCGGCGGAAAGGTCGCCATTGTTTGGGTCGCGGCGCTGGAAAAGTGCATTCCGGGCCGTTTCCTTCTCGTCAGTGTTCTTGCCTTTGGTAACACAATTTGTGAAAGGACGCACCGTTTGCTCCACGCTGCGTGCGCGGCAGCGAATACCCTTTCCCATGAAAAGGTCAATCGATGCAGGGACGCGATGTTATGTTCGCTTGCATTCAAAGGGAGGAAGATGACGTTCCCCCTTGACGTCACTGCTATTTAGAGATGGAGGTTTTTGGTTTAAATAGCTCGTTGCAGCAGGTTTAATCAACTTGCCCTCGTGCTGTAGATGTCAATTATAGATCGCCGGAAAAACGTACCAATAAACGGTGGAACGCATAGGTGGTGAAAGAAAACTTTGAAATGAAAGCAAAATGCTGGAAGCAACTTGTCTACAATCTCGGAAAAGTTTCAGAAAAAAATAGAAAGGTATCATTCGCGCCACACGCAGCTACCGCTGCTATACCAGTCAAAGGGTGTAAGGTCGCAAGCAAGTTGCGCATTTTCCGTCGAATGCGACTCTGCTGGTGAAACAAATTCTGAACCGGGCAATCCGCGCAGCGCTATCGAAGAAGAGCCGTTTGCTGCTTTTTCCCCGGGCGAAAAACAAGCCTAGTCTGTGAGAACTTCGTCCATAAACGTGTCCTGCGTGTTCGAATTCCGGCTGCCAGCACTGCTGTACAACACTGCCTCGCTGTTTTGATCTGCCCCACGGCTCATTGCAATGTAAGCCCGTTTAAAATTTATCAACACACAAACAGTGTCGGCTTCGTGGTGTCAAGACGAAAACGTCGGCCTATTATGTCGCAACATACGGCAGTTTGTGACGTTTACAACGGACGACGCACATTCCGCTGTGTTGTGGAACATATGCTAAACATGCCTCTGTGGCGGATGCTGCGCAGTTGGCCGATGCGCATGTTACCCGGATGCTGTGTTATTCGCTGCTGTACGCTAGTTTCCGGGTTGCTTAGCAGTGATGACTAAAAAAGCAACCACAAACACGCGGTGCTTTATTGAGCGGGAGCCCAACCGAACATTGCTTAAAATGGCTTTTTTTCTGCGTGGCAATCGCTGATTTGTCGCGAAACCATGACTCTGATGACTGTGCTGTAATTCGCAAATATTTTTGATGTAAATCATTGTCGAAGCGAGTGCTAGATTGGTCGAGCATATCTTGCAATTAGTACTGTTGTGGAAAGCATGCGTGTCTACCCAAGAACATTGCTGTGCAAACGGGTTTACTGTCGGCCACGAGTATTGTCTAACGTGTCGAAATAACCACTATTTTGGAACGGCTTTGCTCTGCCAAAGAAAGCTTCTGCAGTCGAGACATTCTACTGCTCTTGGCCACTATCTTTCTGGATTGCAGCGTTCTCCCCACCTCCCATCACGCCTCCAAGTGCTGACATCTTTCACTGCTTGCATGGATGTGCCGACTTGTGCGGCTATTTTCCACGCTGTGGTTGCAGACCACCGGTCAGGGTTACCGCATATTTGTTCCCAGGGGTGGGGGGAGACGTCGACATTTTCGATTATCCTTATCAGGTTGCTGACGACGTGATTCAAATGGACGCACACGAAACGCTTAACGTTTTCCACATCGCAAAAAATGCTCCAGGCAATATCCCGATTTCTAGGGGGGGAATACCCGTCTTCCCCCTCCCTGCGAACGCACGTTGGAGCTGCCGTTTCGTTTCTTCGCACAACTTCGCGCGCGAACGGCAAAACGTTATCAAACGCATGAAACGCAAGATCTCTTAAGAGCGTCTATTGTCCGAACCAACAGTACCACGTTGTTGCTTGCTGGTTGTTTTCTTTGTGACATTTCGGTCGTTTGCCCCATACAAGCATTAAAACGCACCGTAACAGTATTCACTGGTCTGTTTTCGGTCGTTGAGACCGAACTGACTTGATACTGTCGGTCGTTTCAAAAAAATTTCGGTCTATGACAGAAAAACGATTGAAAAAAGAAATCAGGTCGCTTGGATGTCGCGCCATCGCGGTTCATTGTCGTCGCCATCTTTTTGGCGAAACCACATCCGGGCATGTTGACCAGCGACAACGACGATGAGGTCACAGACGTACAAGAACTTGATTTCTTTTGTTTGCGTGGTTTTCGAAAGCACTCCTGTTGACCGCAACGCCGAAACCCTGCATTAGCGCCGCGCTGGATGCACGCCCTTGTTTTGCTTTCGCTCCGCTAAATTAATTTCGATCGATTGTGTCCGAACGCTTCGATCCAATAACGGCTTACGTCATAGGGGCATTGCGACGCAGTTTACCAGCAGCGTTCGATTTTTTCGCCCCACAGTTCCAGCTCCATTTTCGATATTGCCTTCACGAGTATCACTTCCGGACTGCTGCGCCCTGACAGCGACGGTTTCGTGGTTTTTCGTCCGTGCCCGTTTCACTGCTAGCACACGGTACATGTGCGTTTTGGCGTCAAACACGACACAACACGCCTCTCCCTCCAGACCACTTGGCCGTAGTTTCACAAAGCGGCGCTTCGAAAGGATTATAAGCGTGCAAATCGTTTCGATGACGGTTACTGGGCGACGTCAGGAATCTAGAGAACTCGCATCCACGCACAGGACCGAAGTTTCGTTCCGTCCAAGATGCGAAAGGCCGACTACTTAAAAATCGCCTTTCCCTGACGCTGAGACCAAGCAATCTTTGGAGGTCGTTACACCCGACATCCTTGCCCTGCATGCAAATTGAAAAACGTGTCGATGCAACAGCAGCAGCAGCAACGCTTCTGTCTTCGCGAAGCAGCAAGAGCTGCCCGAGTTATGCGAAAAATCCATCGTCAACTCAAGGTCTCTGACTTCGCGCACACCGGGGAATTCAGAAAACGGTCACGTGCGTGCTCAGCGTACCGTGACGCCACCGTTCGATGCCGTGGTGTGTTGCCGGAAAGTGCACTTGTAGGCGTTGCCGCAAACGGATCCGTCTGGTGTGTAATCAGCAAAACGGATCCACCGGACACGTACTTGATCTCGACAACAAACCCAGAACTACAGCGACCGGGTTATGAAACTGCGGTTGTTCGGGCATGCTGCTGAGCATCACGCCTTGCCTCAAATCGCACGGAAACCGCGGTACAGGTGTTTGCGGAAGGCCATTTGCCTAAAATCTTTTGCGAACCATTGTCATCATGCAGAGATGGCCAGTCGTTGGTCTTTCCGTACGTATAACACCGACCGACCAGGCCTTCTGTGTACCACGCACTAGCACTGCCACATTCTTTACCTTGTGTCCGCCTGTCGCCTTGATAACATCAACAAACGAGAAGCTGCCGTCAGCTAAACCGATGAATTTACTAGTCGTGAAAGACTCGCCTATCATTCAGGTTCACAGTCACCTCTGTATCAGCCAAACGCTCCTATTAGTTAGGTCAGGGCCGTTGTAATTAGCTGTGTGGTCGCCTCGGCGCGTTTAATGGGCAACGAAAACGTGTAACGAGTTGTTTTCTGCGAACAGATCTTTTCTTCAGGCTTGCTGAACGCTTTCTAGGTCCAGTTCCGACGTCATATGTCAGCATAATTAGTCTGTGGCTTACCGTGTCAATTCTCAGCTGTCGCCACTTCCAATTTAGCGTACATCACTGAATAGATGTGATGGTGTCGACAGTGAACGTGCTTAAAGTTTGGAAAGCAAACTGCGTTTAGGTCCAGCAAATGGCAAACTGTCTTCAAGTATTAGATCCCTCACGCGGGGTCCTTTCTAAGAAATAGCGGCCGCTTTTGACCTGCTATCGTAAATTGAGGAAATCCGCCGGTGTTGTCGTGAATGATCTTTAATTCGACTGCGACTTCTTTGGTTTAGTGTTAGGCTTTTGAATTAACAATGAACAGGAATTTTTTGGGGGATAGAAGTCTTGTTTTCTGGACGCAGCGAAAATAAATTATTAAGTCTTGCAGGGGCGTGAAAGATGTAACAACGCAAAAGCCAGTGACCTGAATGAAACAAGCATCTCAGTTTCATTTAAATCGTTGGTGTTTGCTTTTTGTATTTCCAAAACACTGACGGGCTTGATACAGCGTTGCCAAGCAATATGCTGCTGCTCAGCATTGGGGGGTACATCGCGTGGTGGGCAAACAATGGCGCTCAACGGAAAAGTCGAAGCAGAACGCGTTTGGACAAAAGCGTATCAGCGCGCCGTCGCAGCGGAACCACAGTTGCGCTGTGAATTAATACCAGTGGCACACACATTGGACTGGCACCGTTTCGAGGTTAGTTTGGCTGCTAACGCCTTTAATAAATAGCCTTGCGTCATTCACAAAACCTAGCATCTTTCGGTAATCGCGGACGAAATTTAAGCTTCTGCCTTTCTATTTATCAAAGAATATAATGCCAGTGAACTGTGAGTTAAAAGTAAGAATGCAGTTGATGGGTGTTTTTTCCCTGATGTTGGGTCACCAGCGTGACAATTGTGATGTCATGAGCCCGGATGACGTTTTGCGCATGATGTTTACGAAACGGTTGATTTCGCCGATGACAAAAATTCGCGCGATCTCGGGCGGGGCTTATCGCTGAAAGCACCCCAATCGAGTTTGCTCAACACTGCGTTTCGCGCGCTTACCGATTATCGCCATCACGATGGATAGAGAGGCAACGCCTGTGCAAGTTATTCTGTCGATAATCCGCTTTTGTTGCCACTCAAGCAGCGTCACAACCACTTTGTTGTTGGGAACTGACAGGGTTGAACTTGTTTTCATTTTGTCGAGGCTTTGGTCGCGAGGACGACTCACTTAGTGGCTGCTGCTAGCACAGTGCTTCTAAACCTTTTTTACATATCTTACCCTTTTATCAAACAAGATTACCAGATTTACCCCCAATACATTCAATGGTGCTCATTTATTGAAAATACGAAATTAACAAACTCCTAACAGTTTAGAATGATTTATAAAAAATTTACATTGGCTGCAATCTAGGGTTCAGCAAATTTACCCCTTATAAGATGAAATTTACCCCCAGGGGTAAATTTACCCCAGGTTAAGAACCCCTGTGCTAGACGCTTCAGCGCTTGCCGTAGAAAGTTCGAGAAAATGCACTGATTGTTCTNTTGTTGTCTGACGTGACGTAGGCCGTCGGTCGCTTGCTCTNACGTGTCTCGTGAACGGGTTGTGGTGGTGTGTCGACGTTCAATGTAACTTGCTTGACATAACGTTAGCAATCTCATGTTGGCGCTTTCGTGTGCTGTTTCAACGTGATGTTTGCGGCCACTTTCGCCACGTAACTGGACGCTGAAGGCCACTGTGTGTATATCCGGGTTGATCCGACATTCATGGCCACGTGTGGTAATTTGCGCCTTGGCAATTGCGACTGCAAAAGAAGAACACAATCGATATCTTTCGAACGAGCAGCGTGGAATTTCAAAGTGTTTTAGACTGACATCATTAGTTTTACCATTCTATCATTGTCGCGTCACAAACACGATTTCTTACGTGTACCTGACCGCCGTCAGGCGTGTGCCGAGTTTAAATGTCGCGTGTATTGGTCTAATTGCTGCCCGTTCGACCCAATTACCTGCATCTTCGGGCCGCTGTTTCGACGGCGACCTTGACCATTCTGACCATTCTGTCCAACGATCTTGATAACGAAAGCGCTGCGGAGGTTACATTGTTTCCTGATTTTCGAGCAAGTTAGCTTGCTGCACGCGCAATAACAGCGAGACGTGCGAATGAGACTTGCTGACGTCGCATCCGCTTTGCGAGCTGCTCACGAGTCCTTAAGAAAATGCGCAGTGTGAGCAGTGTTCTCAAATAACACCAGATGTATTTTCCCTGCAAGTGATGTCGAATTGTGGACAGGCGCTCAGCTTGCGCTTTCGACGCCGTACGGAACTCAAGTACTTAATCGCTGATTCGATTGTTGTGACGCAGATACGCTGACGGTCCGTGTGTTCGTGCGGGCGCGCCGTCCTCGGGTTTCATGCTCCCGTGAGCGAGTGCGGCTGTTTTAGACGAAATTTTGTCTTCGAAACTTCATCAGTTCGAAAAAAACACGAGCCGCCGAAGTTCACGCGAACTGTGAGTTTCGCCAGCGTACGCTTTGTTAACAAGATGGGGTCTCCAAACTTGTTTGTTTGAGGGCCACAAACTACTACGTAACAGGCCGAGGGCCGGAAATCTTGCGTAATGTGATGGTTTCGGAAATTCCGAAACCGAATCGGAATATGTTACATTCCATCAAATCAACGAATGTATCGTGAATATAAAATTTTTTCATTATTGACAAAAATTGCTTGCTGCCGGATGAAATGGCTTCGCGGGCCGTAGTTAGGAGACCCCCGCCTTAGAGCAAGAAACGCAGACGGGTGTCTCGCAGTCAAAATTTCCCGACCACGTCTCCCACCTGTGTTCCGCGCTGACTGCGCAGAAACTTTTTGAAAGGCAGGGCGGCTGAAAACCTGGCTGGGCACCGACAAAAGTCGCAGATTCAGCGAAATAATCTCGCATCGTCACAATGACGAAAAACGCGCTCGGTCGTGTATCGCTCGCGCGTGAAAACTGCTGTGCGCGCGTCTTGTGCGCTGGCGCGATCAGGACGATGTGGTGTTGCGCAGTGCTTGCGTCGTGACGCGTCGACGAAGACGAGCATATTGCGTGGGGCAAAGGCGTGGTTCTTTCGTGCACACGAACGGTTTTCAGCGAACGAGCCCGCGTTTTCGTTCATCTTTTAAAAGCTTGTACACTTCGAAGACCTTGCTATGTCTGTCCAGTGGTCATTGCTACAGCACGCTGTACCTTGAAATAAAGGCACTTACAAGTTCTTGAAGTTCCCAACCAGGAATGCTTCGTTTGAAGCGGCCGATCCTTTACTTCACACTCCGCGTGCTGTCCATTCGTTTCGATGGTTTTGCCCGGAGAACAAAACCCAACAGAGCCAAATTGCTAAGTAGAGAACAGAAATCCTTACCACACCTGCTCGTTGTGCCTTAAGTACAATGGTGCCCCGATAACACGGCAACCCAGCGGGTGGCACATGAATGGTCGTGTTGGGGATTTAATCATACTTCATTTCTAAGTGTTTCGTGTCGTTTCTGTTAGCCACGTTAACAGACTTTAGAGTAAATGTAGGTTATGTTTCACAAATTGTTCAAGCCACAAACCCCGCATCTAGGCCTCTATAATTCAATACAACGCCCGGCTCGGCAGTTGCTAGAGAGAAGTTAACCAGTTTCACTGCTCAACGACACCGATACTTTATGTGGTCGTGCTGCTCGGGGCTCAATGAGCAGTTTCGTAACTGCTCGCGGTGCTGTTACCGAGACGGTCGCACAAATGAAACAATAAGCAATGCATTCGCGCAGGAAAAGTGCTCAGGTCCGCGGTCGCGACTGCGGGGCGACCGTCAAAGGTTACTCCTCCGTGTAACGTCTCGCTTGCGTTACGACACAGACACGCCGCGCCTATTGGTTGTGGTGTTTGTCTGGTGCGCATTTCCGAACCCTCTCCATTTATTCCAACGCAAGACGTCCGCTCATCGATCGTCGGTTGGCTTCGCTGAAATGGGAAGCCGTATTAAAAATGTATGCGTCCCTTGTGTGCAAGGCTTTGTTCATCTAAGCTCGGATAAGGTCTTCGACAGCAGGATTGAGAACCATTCCGTCCCAATTGCTGTGCAGTCAAGACTTCTTAATTTCAGACTGCCAGGAGTGATGTGCGTCACTTCCTGTTGAGAAAAAGGAAGAGAAATCCACTTGCAACCGCTCAACCAGCTCCTCTTCAAAAAAACTTAAATTCTGAAAATCGACCTGCAGCGTTCTCTCAGAAAATTTTACACTGAGCATATGTTTGTTGTAGTGCGCATGCAATTGCGCAACCATGTAGCACAACCAGTGAAGCGTTTCAAGCGTTAAAGGGGCTGTGCGATACATAAACGATATTAAATTTGGATTGTTGCAAGTGCGAAAGAATAAGAATTAACTGCGCAAACGGTCTGGTGGTACAACTTGAGAGGCAACGTTGTCGACCTGTCCTTTACAGCGCATGCTATTTTATGAATCGAACTGATCTAAGTGCCTGAAGGTCGCTGGCTCTTCATCTTGATCGATATCGGATGCCGTGGGTCAGTTTACAGTCGTGCTCGTTCACAAACCGGTTCAAGGACCCTTGCAACAATACGCTATAAATCGGCAGCAATCTACTCACGCTGCGTTTCGACTCAAGATTTTGTTAAATGCTTGCTAACGGGCCTGTTTGAAAGACCTTCGAGGACGACTGCTTCGTGCGTCACATGCACGTGACCCGGTGTCCTTGTTTATGTTTGCTCGAGGTCGTGTGAGTGTGTCCGTAAACAAGCTGCTCGATGAAGCGTGACGAAGCGTTTCAGCTGTCTTGCGCAACAGTCCCCCTGAAATGACAGTTCGTTTACGTGATTGATGGCTTGCTGAAGCCTCGCCTGAACCGATCAGGCCAGTAAACATGTGCTTCAGCGCGCCGTCTGTAGGGTCATTCGCTGGCGAAGCAAACACAGTTGAACAAACAGGTGCTAAGGGCCTATTGTTCCATATTCCGCAGGCACGTTTCTCATCCTGCCGATACATACCCAGGGTTGGCAGATACTCCATCAGCGCAATGACCAAGCGAGCCCTTGTAAACCAGTCAAAGCTTCGTGCTTAAAGACGAACGTGTTGTTTTTTTTTATATTCGGCGGCATTCCACCCAGCCATCGCAAACGCCTGGTCTAAATATGCTAGAGAACAACCAGTCGACTGATCTCACCATGCCCAACAACCCACCGTCAACTAAACCATACTGCTTAGGGAATCAGCGTAAGCTTCAGTTCGTACGTTAAGGAAATATGGTGCATATTAGAAGTTCGATCAGTTTATGCGTCGTTAACTATTTCCACTCTCTGGGATGAAATGTTTAACTGGGTGATTTCCACTATTAGAAAGGGAAGCGTGCTTGTGAAGGTGCACATGAAGGCATAAGTGTGTAAATTTCAGAGTTTGGTAACTTATAGCTGGAATTACGAAACATCGCGGATAACAACTGCTATTAATAAGCAATGTTCCTGGCTGCCTTTTCTGGGTTCGCGCGCAATCCAGTGTTGCACCACGTTTTGCAAACAACCGTGAAGTTTGGCGAACCTGCCACGTCGGGATGAGTCATCGCTGTTTGTGAAATGCTGAGTCACGCTTGCCTGAGCAGTGTTGGCGAGGCTGTCACGTGACCTCGATATATCACCGTCTCAATTGCAATAGGTGGCCGATTTTCACTTTTAGGGCGCTTTTTCCAAGACCATTCAGGCGGCATAGAATGGAGGCATCTCTCCAGCTTGTGACTCTGCTCTGCCGCTTGTGTCTGGTTGGCTGATGGAAAATTAAGAAAACCTGTCCAGTCGCAAGGGCTGGTCGCTTCCAGTGCAAGGCATATTGTCCCGCCAGTGGCGTAGCCAGCCCAAAATTTTGGAGGGATCCCAAAATTTTGGGGGTGCCAAAATGTTTGATTTCAGGCGAGCAAGGGTACCTTGTTTNGCATACCACCTCTCAAGGCACAAAATGACTTCTATTCTAAAAATTTGGGGACATGNCCCCCTGGGNNCNCCTGGNTANGCCTATNTGCCTATGTGTCCTATNNGTCCTATATGCCTATGTGTCCTGCGACGTTGTTAGCTCGACTTCAAAAAACTCGCAGTCCCGTTCGGTCAACTTCTTCTTCGCGTGCAGCAGTCCTTGGTCCAGCAACACTGCCTGCCGAGATTTCGTGTTGTGTTGACTGATGAACCGTTCTAACGATGCAGATGACGTCTTATTTGATCACGAATTCGCACCACGCTGTGTGCCCGAATCGTCCGCACTTTCAGGCCAGGTCAAGAAGTAGCAACTGTGCTCTTCTCTTGCTACCCACGCCTGGTCAGATCTCCAAGCGTCGATCAGGATAAACGTGTCTTCGCTCGTGGTTACGAAGTGGCGGAAGTCCTTTTCACGTTTTGCGGATTAGCCGGATGAACGATTGTGCGCGAAAGAGCTCTTCCGTTCGCACTCGAATTATATTGCGAGTCGTCCGCCGCGCGTGAACTCGACCGAGTTCGCTGGTCCTTGTCGGGTCGCGAGAGTTCAACGCGATCTGTTGCCTCGCGTATATTGGGCAAAGTGCTAATTACGCCTCGTCTTTAAATCCTTAACGAACCCAGTCACGTGTACCTTCGTTTCGATCCGTCCGTGTCGTTAATCCGTCGTCCGTTTTGTTCTCCAACGTTCCTTCCGACAACACTAGGTCTTAGTTTCTTTTAATTGCTGAGGAAACTCCTTCTTCAGGCGGCGCCTGCACGCCAACGACGACGGGCAGCGTGGCATTACTTGCCAAGTGCAGCTCTTTCTTCTGATGTGCGTTTGCTGGCTATGCGCTTTAGGTTGGTTGTTGCCTGCGCAAGTGTTTTTTGTTGATATTTGAGAATTAGAACCGGGGCTGTGGATCCGGAGCCTGAAATTTGACTTCCGGCTCAACAGCCCTGGTTGAAACGTGCACCTGAGCACGACTCGCATTGACATGGGTAGATTTTTGAAATAAAGCAAGAACGGGAAACGTGCGTTTGCAGGTTGTTAAAGCGTTCGCATCGCGTTGTTTTAGCGTCAGCCAACAGCACGGCCCATTACAACCCACTCGACAGCAGGGCGTTCAGATACAATTAAAGAAAAGTCGCTGACAATAATTACTTTTTGAAACGATCCGCACATTGTCTGTGTGCCAAACATATGCTAGCTGTGTGTAGTACCATGAAACGTTTGGCCTGCAATGCGGCAAACAACTGCGGCGTATGGTAAGAAAATGCTTGGGTTGGGGTCTCGCGTCACGTCTCGAACACTATGGTCATTTGGTAAATAAGCGCCTTATTTTAGACTACAAAAACTATTTTCCTGCCTCTACCAAGCAATGCTCCCCTGCACTGTCGCGATCACGTTTATTTAGGTAACGCTTCGGGCGTACCCTTATAAGAAAATCTTCTCTTGCAGCGTGATTTAACTCTTCGTTGCGCAGGCTTGTGCTGAAAAATGCCATATGACGTTGTGAGCGATAAACTATCAAGTCATCCCACAGCAAAACCTATGCTGTTTCGTTCATTCGCAGTTTATGCAGACAAGCACTGTTGGTAACGCCGAACGCTACGTGAAAGTTTATGTAAGAAATTTGCAAGCCCAAGGCGATTTAGCCTTGTTTGTTTGCTGTACGAGGTTTTTCAAAGTTCCCTAAATTAATTTTCACCTTTTGTATATGAGTTCTCGGTTAGCGTCCTAACCAGAATGAACATGTGTTTTTCGCGGGTAATCTGCTCTTGTGGGCGCGGATGCTTTTGCACCTGAAGGCGGGCGTTGGCGAAAACGTGGAGTTTCGCAGGAAATCTCGTGTGGAACGGGAATAGAACGACGCCGGCTCCGGTTCGTTAGCTGTAAAAAAAATCGAGCGAAACGTGGGGCCGATCTGGGACTGCTGGTTTTTTTTCGCTGAGACCTTTCGGTCATTAGTTCCGTGATAGTGTTGAAACTTACCGCAGCAGTATTCACTAGCCTACCTTTTCGAACATTATGACCGAATTGACTTAATTTTTTTCGGTCATTAAAAAATAATTCGCTCCGTCACCGAAATAAAAAAGTCTGGGATTTTCAATGCGTTATTTTGGCGATTCATGGTCCACACTAAGCAACGTTATCCTGAGTGAAGATCATTGAGTTTTGTTCTAACGGGCGATGAAAGCTGGAAGGTAGACGCGTCTCGTCCTCTAGAGTGCAGACCCACGAACAGCTTATCCTAGCGGCGAGTTATTTTTGCTGTCAATAATTAATTACGTACTGTGCGCTGTCTTGGTTGCTTCGGACGGAAGTTGGCGTTGTTGATTGAGCGGGCTAAGCTGTTTGTCCTGTCACCTTGTAATAGACGCGCCGTGTATTGAATACAGCTTTGCAGCCCGTTGTTGCGTCACATTGGGACGAACAAACGCAATGACCTTTTGCCGATCCAAAAATCGATGGCCGTCAGATCGGTGGTCGGTCCGATTGAGCGAAGAGGCAGGTTTTCTGCTCATATTGTTTTCATCAACGAGACATTGAAGCGGACCCCTCGGAGTTGCAAATTTGATGTGGAATTTTGAAGATGTCTCCCAGGGGTGATACCTCAATTTACTGCAAACCGCCAGAAACAGTAAGAAAAAGCGCGGCTAGCAAGGTTACAATTAGCAGAAATTCTATTTAAGACACGTGTTTCCGTGGCAACTGACCGAAATTTAACAAAGCGTGCAATAAACGAAAATTCTTCCGAAGATACACCAGTTTCGCGAATTTTTAGTGAATGGGAAAACCGGAGGTTTTAGTACTCCAGGCAGAGGTTGGTCAAGAAAATGCGGTGACGTGATTACCTCCTAATAACTCCTGGCGGTTTTGTGGGATGTTGTTTTCCAGTTCCAAGCTTACGTATTGTTATCGGCGCCGACCCTATTGTGCCTGTGCATTCAGGTCCAGNTGATGTCTCAACAGAAGAGTCGCGTGACTCTTCTGCTCGGCGGTGTAAACAATTAAGTCAACTTATAAGTGACGAGTTCACAGCAAGCTGCAACTTTTATTGCATCGAACTCGAAGTGTTGTTGAACACAGGTCAGCTGTTCGCGTTTAGGTGCGTTGCAGTTAGGAAGAAGCCAAGTCGTGTGACAAGATGCCACGTGGCAGTCGCAGCTGCTTGCTTGTTGTTCGGGGAAGCAGAGCCAGTATTCAAATTATATCGTATGCCTATTCGAGATAAGCTCATTGTGGGTTTTCTCTTGATCTTTTGCACGATTGACCTGCTGCTGTCTCGCTTTCATGTGCGAGTGTCTACCGAAAGATCGGAACAACCAGGTTTCGGTCATATGCGCACATTTTTGCATACAATATTTATCTTCGTTGCGTCACCCGCTCGATGATTACGCAACCGAGAATGTTGCTGCTGACCGTACAGCAGTGCATTCATGCATGACACATTCCGACCAATCAAACACCTTGTCGCTTTTCGCACACCATATGTACATGAAAACGACTCCAACCATGCTGTCTTCTGCTTCGTCATGCTGCCACCTTCACCCTACCCTGGCCTGAAGCGCCATGGTCGGCAGAGGCGAGTATTTGTCCCAGTCCGTGTGCTTTGCAGCTACAGCGAATCGACTGCATCTATTTTCATTCGCGCTATTCTTCCAAGCAAACTAGGCTATACCGGGCAATTCACATCCGGCCCCTCGCCCTCGCTTTTCAGATTGTCCACCTTCCAACAGACCACTCCGCCGTCACATTGTGTTTTGAGAGTTTCTCGGCATGGCAAGGCATTCTTTTGGCACTTGATTCGATTCCAGAGCACCTTCGCCGTAGGCGTTGGCACGCACACTTTCGTGTGAGACTTGCGCGTGTAATTACATGTTTAAAGTGTTTCGATACTTAATAGCGTTTCTATTTCTTGCGCGGGACATTCTTGCCTTTTGGTGGCTGCTTTCAAGTCAGCCTTAAACGGTTATCAAGACTTCTGGTTCGATGCCCGGGAATTTCTCGGCGAAGTCCTACTTGACGAACAATTGTCGCTTCGAACTCGTCCCGCATTTCGCAAATATAAGCCATTAGTAAAGTTTTCGGACCGGTCCACGGCCCAGCATGAGTGTGAACCGCCAACTCGAAAGTGCCGATGAAAGAGCTGCTTGCTTCGCCTCACATTTTCGGATGTATTATCTTTGCTTGACCAATAATTTTTCTTCAGAAAGTTAAATAAAAAATGCTTTTGGTGTCAGTAAGCGGGAAGAGAGCTGAACTGCTGTATTTTACATTGAAACCCACATGCGATTTAACGATTACGACTTAAGCCCGACGTTCAACTTCAAGTTTTGTTAAGTCATGGTGCGTAACAGTCACAGCTGGCTGAAGGCAAAAGCATCGTTTGCATCAGTAACAGGGCGTAGCTCTTGAATCGCAACAGTTAATGGTCTCCGCAGGTGTTTGGGTTCTTGAAAAATCTGCGTTTCAAGCTGCTTTAACCATACGAACGTTATCAGAAAAACAAAGAAACGACGACCAGCTTCTCCGTCAGACTACGACGGACTCCGCGAGAGCGGTTGCGTTTCCTCTGCCCCCTGGCATAGGCGTCCTGAACAACCACAGCGCTCCATACGCGCGCACTGACCGCATGCTGCCAACAGCAGCAGCAGCAATGGTTCTGCCCGAGAGCTGTGCTGCGCGTTTGCACCTTAATGACGTCATGCGACGTAAAGCACCTGAGATTCGTCGTCGTGTCGCCAGCAATATTTCGCGTTCGGATATTGCTGCTGCTACTGCCAAGCACGCCTTCAGTGCATGGCTGACTGTGTCCCGCAGAACGTAATGTGGCTGTGCAATGTCCATGGCAGGTGACGGTTCCTCACATGAGGTGAAATTTTGATTGCACTTAACTTCGTAAATACTCACCAACGATGGCTTTAGTGCATATATTCGTTGTCACTGCATCGTAAAGAGCCCACCAACATGTTTTTAACGCTATTTTCCGAATTGGCGTACAACTAAATTTGACCAAATTACTCTGCGATCTCTGCCGTTTCAACGCCACGTATCCAGCTTCAGATTAGAAAAACACGCGAAGTGACACAGCAAATCAAAAGGCATTCGACCCTGCTCCGTTTGCAGAACCTTGGACTGAGGCGAAAAGAAAAACCGGCAATGGCTGCTGGTGCTGTTTGACGATTATTGGCTTTTGCAGTGATAGTGATCACATGACGTGCGAACCTGCTTGTTGTGATCGAAATAGTGGTATTGCTTCCAATATCGGTCGCCATGGAGTTGATTTCGACACTGATTGACTTAAAATGTGTACTCGGCCCTTGCTGCCAACAACCTTACATGTCTCGTGATGTTGTCCTCCGGTTGTACTAATTGATTTCGCAAAAAGGAATTTGAGGCTCTTGGCAAACCGTGTATATGCCTGGACGTGAGTGCGTCTGCGAAATATTTCGACGTTTGACGCCAGAGTGGCAAATAAAACAGTTGTTTGAGCTGCAAGGCAGCGGGTTCAGACCTTGCGACGCGATGTCGTGTTTCAGGGATCAAATATTAAAAGACGTTGTCGAGGTCACACAATTACAGCACCTATGACGAGCTACCTGCTGTTTCACCCTAAAGGCCAGGTTTTTCCCATAACTCTTTATTTATTTTCAAGCTAATGAAAGACGCCCCAACGATACCTCAAAACCTCAACGTTCAATGTATTCCTTTTGCTGCTGCGACAACGCAGCGAACTTGACTCGGCGCTGTGCTGCGTCAAGGGCACTCGTGGTTGATTGATCCTGGCCACAGCCAGAACCTGTCGTTACGCGTTCGCGAAATCGATCGGTCTGCAAGGCAGGGTCGGTCAGCGAAATAAAAATCCTGCGGTTGTAAACAACGCTGGCACGAAATGCCTTCGCTGCAGCGCAACGCGCGGCACTTGGGCTGAGACGAAATGCGCGCACACGTCACGTTTCAGTCGCATGCTGCTACTGCTGCAGCTGCGCGTTCGAGCCTCCTGTTCGTTCGTAGGAAGAATGTTCTTCCTGTTGTCAGCTGAGTCTGGCTTGCAATGACGTGGCATGCCGCATGCAGCGATGACGACGTCACGTCTGCGCTGCCTGATGTTGCGTTGTCGCGTTGCCTGTTCGCACGCCCGAGATTACCCCTGGTGCCACACCCGGGGTGACATCACTTCGAGCATTGCCGACGCGTGGTTAGGTATTCGGCGGCCACTTTGGGTCGACGTTTGTGGGTTCATGCTCTGGAGAGGCTTTGTGGAGGTGCGTTGTTTGTTTTTTCTTACCGGTGGAACTTGATACAATGGTCAGTCAAATCTCAGCGCGTACTCAATAACCCCCACCCTGGCCAGAATGGCCACAAAGCTTGAAACCATGCGTTCGTTGCCGACGCGGTTGGAGGTTTCACTGGACCTGTCTTAGTGTGCGGCAGCTTGCCGTTCGTAAAATCAGAGCTCATGCTCCTTTGCAGATGATATGAGCGCTGTCCCAGATCAAAACATGACTTCCCAGACGACTAACAAACAAATGCCGTGCAAAAAAGAAAGCAGCAAAACCTCGCTTCGCTTTTCACACCCGCTTTTTCTCTGGCACGGGTTGCGGGGGCAGCAGCCCCAGGAGGATTCGAAATACATCACGTTTTTCAGCACCCTTTACACTGCTGGCTGCACGCCAAGANGGGACCAAGCAAGGTCAGTGATGTATTCACATCACCTGGCCCTTGGACGACCTCTGGGCCGCTTTCACGTGGGTGTAGCCAGCAGGGCTCTTGCCTCGCCGATCTTTTCTGGGGCATTTTGATCACATGGCCGAACTACCTTGGAATTGGATTTCTCCATTCGGAAAAGTGGCTCAACATTCAGGGTTTTACGAGTTTCATAGCTCTGCACACGTTGTCGCCAAGTGTCGCGGCGTGAACTCTTCCCATCTTTGTCGCTTGAACCTGAAATTGCACTCTTGCGGTCATTACCTCTGACTCATGACTATAGATGAGGATCGGAACAGAGACCGATTCAATAACTCACAGCTCAGCGGCGTTTGAGAACTCCCGTTTTGTGACCACGAAACGATAAAGCTCACGCAGTACTACGTTTGCGTTTGCTTCACCAGTCTGCGTTATCTGCTTTCCGTCGCTCGTAAACACCACCCCGAGCAGCAAAACTTTTTGTCGATGTAACGAGCTGAGGTGCTTGCCATTCGCTGCCGCATTAGTGTGTTTAGTTGGCCGCAGAAGTCTCTTCCGCGCTCAGTTTTCAGTCGTAATTAGGCATCGTTGCGAGCATGTGACTGCACGCATCGGCGATTACCGCATATGTTGTCAGATCAGTGAGTACAGCGGGGTGCTGCTTGCGCAAACAGTTTCGAGCTTAACGACCATTGCGAAACTGGTTTCGCAGTGTAGCTCGCGTTGTTCAAGGTGACCTATGCCTGCCGAAAGCAGGCCGTTGAAGGGTTTATTTCTGCAGCTTGGCTGCAGCCCAGCCGGCTGTTGTCTCATGCTACGCTGTTTGTCGGTTGACAGCACAGTGCAGAGGCCTGCGCTGATGGTCATGGTGCCTCCTTTTGTGCAGTTCTGCCACGTAACTGTTATTGTGTGCGCGAATAGACAAAGGAAATGAGCAAGCAGCACCGAGTGATTGGCTGCAACAGCAATTAAAACGATTATTGTTGACATCGTGGCAGGATCGACCACCTGGCGATCAATACAGCTGACATGGCAGTCTTCCGATTATGACATGCGATCGCGTTTTTTCCGTATGTGGCTACCATTGCGCCTGTAATCTCCTTCTGTTATGCACAATCGTTTGAAACTCTTGAGTACGACGGTCTTACAATACCAAGCCCGTATGAATCCTCAACAATACCGTTGATTTCGTGACAAAGAAATATCGTTTATTCCGTAACAACAGGTGTTGTTTAAGGTGCGCGTGACAGATGTGGCCAGTGTTTCTTTTAAGGCAGGGGTCTCAAACACGCGACTCGCATGTGGCCCGCCAGGGCGTTTTGTGCGGCCCGCGATGTTTTTGGGAAATTTCACATAATTGATATTTATGTTATTTGGTTGATTCACCGGTGCTTAAAAGTGCTCAGCCAGCGAATGAACAAATTCTTTTTTAACGATTGTAGAGACGGCTAGAAATGATGTGCCTATAACTCACGATACCTTACGCAGGAAATAAAATGTTAATGCTGTTTCTAGTAAGGTTGAGGTGCAGCCCGTTGTTGCGTCAGCGTCATAATGCGGTCCCCCGGGTTCCTTTAGAAGTTCTCATTTGGCCCTCGGCGTAAAATTGAGTTTGAGGCCTCTGTTTTAAGGTGTTATGAGAGATCGCCTACGGAGACAGAGCACGGTCTCTCAAAATGCCGTAGAAACATGCTTTGCTACTACCATCTAAATACACCAAGTCCTTGTTTTACGGCCATCTCGGTATGCAGATAAAATGGATCCGGTCTCTCAAAATATCTTAGCGGTCATCAACCGTCAAACATTAAAAAACTGCATGTGGTTGCCATTGTAGCTCGTGGTTTGAAGCGGCCTCCAAACATCTTCGTGCTTCAAACATGTAGCTGGGCGTGTGCAGTTGCGAAAAAGACTTTCCCTGGTGAAAAAATCTTCTGGTTTTGTTTTGCGGATCGAATGGCGTAGTAGCTGAGAAAATGCTGCTGGCGAAGGCTGCGCCTTTTCCATGGCCGATAAGAAGCGCTCTTCGCAGGTCATGGGTAAATCCGCGTATAAGCTTATGTTTACACTGTTCTTTCTCTAGCGCGTTTCTCTTCGCGTCGAGTCGTAAAGCATTGGAAACGCCGTTTCAGACGCTTCGATGCTAGCTAGCGGGAAATCGCCCAACGCGGTTAAATTGCTTTTATGAAACCGAAAGTGAAACATACTGCGCGTCGTTCCTGAAGCACAATTCCTGTGTGATTCCAAAAAAGAGAAATATGTCGCCCGACGGTGCATAATTCAGACTTAGTGCAACATGTTTCACGCTGTTAGACTCCTGCTCATGACCCGGCAATCTGTCGAATATCCTAGAGAGGAAGCATCTGAGTTCGCGCCGCGCATTCCAGCAGCATTCAAACGCTTAAGTCACCTTTGCCCACGGCATCAGGCATTTCAACCACGCTACCCGCTGTAGTACCGAACATTGCCTTAGGTCAGCTTCTTAATGCGATTTACGACTCTACGCCTGTAGCTTGTGCGTTCTCAACAAACATGGACGCGATTTGCTGGTTTCGTGGTTTTGGAAGGCTCCGTCCGTTCAGTTCCAACACAACTGTCGTGTACAGTCAACAACAACAGAAATCTTCGAAATCTGTGAAACTCGCGCTGCCGGCCACGATTTCGTGTTTGCTTATGTTTTTGCCCAAACCCTCAGTCTCTCGCGTATCACGCCACAGCTTGTGCTCGCCGTAATCGAGCCGCGCGCGTCGTCGTGCGGTCCGGCAACAGCCGTAAGCGATTTTCGAAGAGCGTGTAATCTACGGCAAAAAGTGGTTTATCGCAGATGCCATCACACTTGACTTGTTGCGCCCGTCACGTGTCTCACGGCCAAGCTGTGAACCAGTTGGTTTGGTGCCGCGTCTTCTGCGCGAGGCTGCCGGGCGTTTCAAAGTACTCCTTTTTTTGACCGTATCATGTTCGGGTAACTTTTCTTTCTTGCTGCTCGGCTGCGACCCGCGCGCAGACATCATTTGCCCGCATCTTTTTTCGCCTGTAGTTGTTTAACGCGTCCTGAATCGCTTTCTCGCCGACGCGATGCACGCCACATCGTTCACGCGATTCTTTGTTTCGCGCGCAGGCAAATGGATGGACCTGAGCAACGACATCTTGTTCGAGGAAAGCACTTTCAACCCTATCGCCGCCAACCTGAACGGGCAGCTCTCCTCCCTGCTCGGCGAATACCAGCGCGATCGCTACTCGCGAAAAGTGTTTGTGGGAGGCTTGCCCCCCGACATCGACGAAGGTAGGGAGTGAAGCGTCGTGGCGGTGTCGTAGGGGGGGGAAATCTTTATCCTCAATCTTAACGGGTTATTTCGGTGTCACTGCAAAGCGATCGAATTGTCGCGAAGAAAAAAATGTCGCTTTTTTAACCGGATTAAAGACGCTTCCTTCATTCTTAGCACTTTTTCAATACCCCTCGCCCCGATGAGGCCTCGTAGTCTTTTCAAGGATGTGTAATCGCACAGTTAGGGTTTTTCTGCACTGCGCTTCGTTTTCAAAACCATACACAGCGATTAGCAGCAGGGTTGTGGAGTCGGAGGCAAAATATGTGACTCCGACCTTTCCAAATTACCGACTCCTTGACATAAAAGGGAATAAAGCCTTGCTGTTAAAATCAATGGAAATCGTGGTGCACAGCAAGAAATCTCTGTTTCAACAAAAGTTTCAAAAGAAATTGAACCATTTCAACAGGAATTCCTAACTTAGGAGTGTGATGTTAAAAATCATCCAATTGGACATCCGGAGTCGGACAAAAAAATCCAACTCCGACACCGACTCAGTGTTGTTGGGAATCTGAATCCGACTCCACCCAAAAATCTCCGACTCCTTGCGACTCCGACTCCGCAACCCTGATTAGCAGCATGGTACAGAGAACCTTGATTGGCGGTCTGTGTTTTACATTCAATTGAAACCTGCTGCAACCGCCGTGTTCGTCCAAAAGCACGTGCTGCCAACAACTCACGTATGTGAATGTCATTACGAGGGCAGAACAAATATGTTATGATTCTAATCGACGCTTGTCCGTTTTGTCCATATAAAGCATGATGTACTTGTTAGTTGCAACGTTTCTAATATCAGACCGTACTGCAACAGGGAATCGAACCCGCAACCTGTGCATTTACGCAACAGGAGCCCGATTCTCACAAAACGTATCCCTGCTATTTTTTCTTGCAGACGAAATCAAAGCAAGCTTCCAGCGTTTCGGTTCGCTGGTCGTCGATTGGCCGCACAAGGCCGAGTGCAAGTCCTACTTTCCACCGAAAGGTTAGTCAACAAACGTTCGAGTTTGCCGTCGTCTTTTCTTCACAGGCTTGGCTTTGCGTTGGTTTTCTTCGCTCGTATGACGTATTTGCCTGCAGGGAGGAACGATCATGGCGACCTTACTGCGCACTTGTTTTTTTCTGGCTGAGAGAGACATTTCGGTCGTTTGTCCCTTAATAGCAGTATTAAAACTCGCCGTAACATTATTCACTAATCTGTGTTTTCGGACATCATGTCCGATTTTCCTTAATTTTTTCGGTCATTTAAAATAAATTCGGTCTGTGGCCGAAAAATGACAGAAAAAATGAGCCCAGCTGTCAACGTCAAGTCAGCGTTCGCAAGTAAAAAAAAACGAGCCTGAAAAAGGTTTCTTTTTCAATTTGTCTGGAGTGAAAATCAAAACGAAAAAGTGAAACAAAAGAAACCTTAGTGTTACCACCTTAGAAAGCGCAACGACAGCTTGTAGTTGTTGCAGTTGTTGGCCAGATTTTCTTTATATTAACTTTCGTGTTGCAGGCCTGTTGTCTGTTGTTTCGGCACATGCCTCATTTATATACTCCCCTCGAAGCTTTACAACAATAAAGCCAGCGCAAGCTTTGAAAACGCAAAGTCAGAAAATCTCCCCGATTTGTGACCTGAATGGTTGACTCAGACCGAACTGTTTTTAAGCCACAGCCGTTTTATACTGAAAGTAGCCCTGGAAAGCACCGATCCTTGGGGGCTTCCCTGCACAGAAGACTTTTTTGCGGGCAGGAAGAATCGAAGCTGTTTAGTAGTAATTATGAGCTGAGGAAACGATGTCAACTGTTTCAACTGCTGCGTGCACTTAGTGGTGTTATTCAACCGCCGGCTCAGAGCAGTGGTGTTATTCAACCGCCGGCTCAGAGCAGTGGTGTTATTCAACCGCCGGCTCAGAGCAGT
>JGI24021J15306_10001876_pt1 | contig 21576 bp, 23 predicted proteins | sample Ectturendosymbi1_FD_15306 | JGI IMG/M metagenome (IMG submission 15306)
CTCTTTGAAAGTAAGGATTTTTACATCATAGTTACTGTTGGGAGCCATTTTGAAATCAAGGTATTTACACATTACAATTGCTATTTGGGAGACCCTGGGAAGCAAGGTACTTACACATTACACTTGCTGTTGGAGGCCCCTTTGAAAGCAAGGTACTTACATATTACACTTGCTGTTGGGGGCCCCTTTGAAAGCAAGGTACTTACACATTGCAGTTGCTGTTGGGGGCCCCTTTGAAAGCAAGGTACTTACACAGTACAGTTGCTGTTGGGGGCCCCTTTGAAAGCAAGGTACTTACACATTACAGTTGCTGTTAGGGACCCCTTTGAAAGTAGAGTACTTACACACTACAGTTTCTTTTAGGGGCCCCTTCGATGAAGTTTAACAGCAGATTGCATACATATTTCAGTTGCTGTTGGGGCCCCTTTGAAAGCAAAGTACCTGCACATCACAATTTCAGTAGGGGGCCCTTTGAAAGCAAAATACTTGTTTATGATTTGCTTTGTAGCACATTACGTGAGTGAACAACACATCTTTCACCAAAAATAAGGAAAATTTGTGCGCGTAATACCTCAAGGGGGGGACCCCAAAAAGGGGGGGCCCGAGGCAAGTGCCTCTCTCGCCTCCCCTTAAACACACCACTGGGTACAGGCATGTACCAAAGCGGCCAACGCCAGTCCTTAGCTTATTCAGTGCTACCCACAGACTCCGGGGAAGCTCTGAGCCAGATGGGAGACAAACGGCAGGGGCTACTAGAAACTGGACCAGTGGTGTGGAACCTTCCCATGACTCCAGGAGATTGAAGCCATAGTTTAGCAGCGCCGCAGCATGACGGTGGAAGCGACGCCCTGAGTGCAAGCTCTGTGTGCTATACGGGCGTTTGTGCAGTCTGTGTTTCATTTATATGTGCATTTACGGTAAAATAATTTTTCCTATATCATAACTGTTCAATCACTATTTTGTTCAGATCACGTTTTTTTTCTGTAACAACTTCTTACAAAAAAACATTACAAGGTTAGGTTTTTCAAAATTGATTCTACGTCTGCAAAACAAGACCAAAACTTTTTAAAGTGCCCCAAAGGAGCGGTAGCGATAGCTCGCCACTATTTTTATTCAGGAACGGCTGCGGTAGCGCCGCTATTAAATTTAACAAAGAGCGGTAGTGACGCTACTTATAATGTAGCGGTTGCCCATCATTGGTGGGGACCGACAAAAACGCGTCGCTATTAGGTGGAGTGCCGATACAGCCCATGTCGTTATAGCCGAACTCTGATCCACGCGAAAGATGGGAATTCTGCTGGGACTGAACGAAAAACAGCGTTATACGCCAACTGTCGTGATAGTCATTTAAGGCGAATTCTACTGTTTCTTGCATTGTGCGACATATCAATCCCAAATTCTTTTCAGGTATTGTGTATATTGCAAAGTTTTTTCCGGGCATAAGGAAGAACTCGCATCAAATACAAAAAAAGACAAAACGATCAAAATCATCGCAATCACCTATTTGCTAGACAAAAGAATGCGCCATCCGTTCGATTGTGGTAAGGTAAACTTATAGCATTGCACAGAAAGAAGTTTTTCGAGTCATGGAAGACATGGAAAAATTGCACAACTTAAATTCAAGGAGAAATCGAACTAGCCGCGTATGCTTATGTCGTTCAAATGCTGAACGTGGCGCTTTGTATTTTTTAACACACGCCTCTATTGTGTTGTACAATAAGCTCCGCTTAACAACTCAACTTTCGCCCAAGTTGCTTTCAAGTTCAGAAGTGAGTTTCGGCACACCTAGGCGAGCAGCAAAACGAATTTGGGTGATAAAATGTCAACCACCATTTATTCAACAGAAAGCAAAAAGATAGAAAGGTGGTTTTCTCGGGAGGTAATCTCTTTCGAAGATAATAATGTGTTTCGTTTCTTACAGCATCAGGGGCTAAGTAGTCATATCTATGGTTTTAAATGTTCTGACTGAACATCTTGAATCACATGCTTGTGATTTACAAAGGAAACCAAGCCACTGCAAGTATTGTAGTGAAAAGTAGAGGCCGATTCACAACTACTGGTGTGTAATGCAACTCAGTTCACAAGCTCCTGATGTGCAGTGCAACGTACTTATCAACGCAGCACAGGTGCATTTCATAAACATAGTAGTTCAAACAATCTCTATGGAACGTTTATTCTTTTTTGAACGAACGCGTCATGACAGTTAATTGTCTGAGGTTTTGAAACTGCCTCACGACCTGTTTGACGCAAGGCAAACAGCTTCACATAAAACTCCCTGAAAACTCAAACATGTTTGCATTAGGTGCTACGGTGGTTGGAGAAATATACTTGTTCATTGAAACTGTCACTTCCATAAAAGTAATATTGCTGCCATGGCGCAATATAGCTTCAATTTTAATTGAAAGCAAATCTGTGCAGTAATAATTGCAAAAATATAAAGGAAATTTGTTAACTGAAGCTACATAACAACCTGGTAGTTTACACTGCAGGCCCAATGTACAGAAAGCACTCAGCAACAATGCTGCATAATTACAACACAAAACAATAAACCCTTTTCATAAAGTATACATTCAGTGGCGTTTACCGGTTGCTGGCCTGAACGCATCAAAAGTACGTTTGCAACACAATCCACTAACCAGACCAACACAACCAATTAAAATTTTCAAAAAATAACATTTACTGCAGTCTAGCGGTATCTTGCCTGAATGCAGCATAACAACGTTGGTAACAGAAGCCACTCACCACACCAACACAAGCAATCCAACAAAAAAACATTACATATTTCAAAAAATAACCTCTACTTCGGTCTACCGGTATCATGCCTGGACGCATCATGACAACGTTGACAGCACAATCCACTCACCCGACCAACACAACCAATTAAACACAAAACAAATAATATTTTCATAAAATAACTTCTAGTGGCATCAACCGGTATCTTGCTTGAACGAATCATAACAACAGTGACAACACAAGCCGCTCACCAGACCAGCACAACCAATCCAATAGAAAACAATAACAACTTTTAAAAAATACACCTCTTTTGCCATCTACCGGTATCTTGCCTGAACGCATCAAAACAACGTTGGTGACAAAATTCGAGTTTGGATGATTTTGACATCAAAATGGTTGCAAAATCCTGATTACAAAATTTTTTACACTTTAGTTCCAAATTTTCAAAGCATAGACGATTGTCACTTTGTGGAAAGGATCATTGCAAAGGAAAAATACTGACCACTGCTTGATCAAAGTTTTTCTGAACTTAAAAAAAATTTGGTTGCAAAGTCGGTTGCAAAATTGGCGATCACAGGCCAGGGTGCGTATGTATGGCCCCACTTTTACATTTCAAGTTTTGCTTAAGTTTAAGCAACACAAATAGCATTGAGTTGATCGCTGAAGTAAATCGCTTAAGGAAAATAATTTTGTATAGTTTTTTGACATGCACTGGTGTTCCACCACTTCATAAAAGGATCCTCCACCACTGCTTCTAACCCGCACTCGACCCGCCCTGCGCGCCCCCAACTCGTGTTTCATAGCTTATGGCAATTTATTCAGTCGTTCATTTCATAGTCACCAAAAGTTTTTTTGAAAAACCCTGTAAGGTAAAAAGGTGAAACATTGTAGCCAATATTGAGCGCTCTTTTCTCAGAGCACTGTTGACAAAGTGTATGTCGTTCACTAACGAACTCTTTAAATTTGCTTTTCTGCTATTCACAACATGACCACCGATAATAAACACTCGTTCATTAGCAGCGTTAGTTGGCGTCATGCAGAAAGTATATCTGTACATCATACGAGATCACTGACTGCCAGAAGCTCCAGTCTGTGGTTTCATCACAACTAGAGAATGTCGCAACACCCTTGTACTGCAAGCTCTCTGCAGCATTGGATTTCTTGCTCATGTAATTTTCACATCCATTGAGACAACGTTCAGTTACCCGCCCAAACAATTTCCTATCCCATATCTCCCAGGGAAATGTGGGTACCCGCAACCTGCGTAGGACTCTGGTGTGAACATAAGTTTCCTCGTTAGTGTGCGGGTTACGGTTTCTCAATCTTTTTTGCACATAATCCCCTATCCATAAAATATATTATTTCGCAATACCTCATCTATGCCGGTGTAACAATATAATTGTAATACGATAAGTTTCAATTTTCATTGGGCCAAGTCATTTTGGAGCCGGAGCCATAACATTTAGATGCCTATGGCTAGAGCCAGAGCAGGAATTGGATCCTGGTTCGAGATTTTCTGAAACGCAGCAGTGTGAGTTTATCAGAAACCAACACTATAGCTTGTGATTCAAAGGAGGTGACCTACAAGTTGTGTCAATCTGCGGTAGCTGTAGCAAGAACGCGGGTCATTCTCCCAACTAAGCGACCTGACATCATGATGTTGCCAAGCCAAAGCAAACCAGTTTAAAGGTTCTCGCCTTGTTTGCCTGCTGTTAAACAAACTCACCAATACATGTGAACGTTAAGTCAGAGCAACGTAACGTAAAAACGCTTTAGCAGAAAATGACGTCGAACAACAGCGTTGAACGTTTACAGGATCGGCCGGAAACAGCAACCAATCGCAGTGATGCAGGTTAGCAAGCTGTCCTGTTAACTGTTGGGCATTTACAAACAAGCACGTTGCATTGAATCACGAATAGAAACGTCTGAAATAATTCATTAATAGCAAATTAAAAACTAAAGCACAGTTGCGTCTACTACCATCTGGTAGTCATAATGCGGCCCTCGGGTTAGTTTTCAGTCCTCACTTGGCCCTCGAAACAATCTGAGTTTAAGAGCCCTGGTATAGAGTGAAACCACGTTGTGTAAGTCAGTGATGTCAGGGAGAAGAAACGACAGGAAGTTTTTATCATTTTTTTCATGGAGGCAAACTGTTCGTTGGTTAGCAGGTTGATCATCAAGTTCGATGATTGTTAAGAAATAAGCACAGATGCGTTGAGAACGAAACATTACTACAAGTTTGAATTGAACAAAGAAATAGCAGCCCAGTTATTATGGCCTTAACAGATTAAATAAAAGATAGCTTTGTGAGCGTTAACAGACAACAGGATGTGAACTGTGCCTTGCTACAATTATGAAAAAGAAAGGATCATTATACAACACACTGAGATGTAAATGAAATGTTAACATGATCAACAGGATGGATACGACGCAATGTGCAAAGTAGATGAGCATGGTTCCACGTCAAACAATAGCTTACGCTTGTCGAGTACGTGGGATCAGGTTTTATGCTGCAATACGTCGGCGAAGAATACAGTACAGGTTGATTCTGTTAAAAATAAAACTCTGTGGAAACATGCATTCATAAAATATTACACATAAAAGTGATATACGATCAACGAGTGTACAGCATGTTTGTTCCTTTTTATTTTACAAAGAACTGCATGTCATTTGAATAAAGTCCATACTGACAATGACATATATTTTATGCATAGCCCACCAATGTTAGGAGCAACAGTATATATAGATGTTGACGACGAGTAACCATTGTTAACATGTTGTCACGTCACAAAATACAGTTTATCGTTCCATCACGTGTCAAAAGATTCGAAAGTTGGTATCAGAAATACAACAAATTACAAACGGACAATATATTGCTGTTATTGAGAATAATGACTGTACATCGAATTTTGTTAAGTTCTCTAACATCACTTCTTTGTTGCACACTTTGAAAGACGTCCTCATTTCAAAACACTGCATCTCAAGCAACGGGGATGAGAGACAAGAGTTTTGGTAAAAGGTTGACAAGAAAGCCAGCAACCTCATAAACACAAAAATAAGATAGATGGGAGAAGACGTAGTCACATGGACGTTGGTTTTGACTGATCCCAAGAAGTGTGAACGCAAAATATCTGGATAATCAGGGCAGCGTCATTTAAAGTCAAGGCACAAAACACCCTCAGGGATACTTCTAATGCTTTGCACAATTCTCTGCTTGCAAACCCACTAACCTGTGAAATTAAAATGAATAAAATGACGAGCGATTCACGTTTCTATGAAAAAAATCCTTTCGAGAAACACAATCAAAATATTAGAATCATTCCCAAGGTCGGAATGATAAAAGTCACTGATTGTTGAAATGGACTACTTCAAGTCCCATTTACCCCCCTGCCCCTTCAACCTTTGCAGCCTCATCAACATGACGTTTGCAAATGGAAGGTAGGTTGTTTGAAACCCATTTTCGTGCACATGACATATATTCGTCAATGACCTTGGAGTAAATCAATGGGTTCATGGCGCTGTTTATTGGAAGAAGAAACCCAGCGCTCACAATGTAAGCATCGGGGGGCAAAGTCACCCCTCCAACACTCAAGTAAGCCATAATACAAACTGGAATCCAACAGAAAAAGTCAGTCAGCAAAAGTCTAGAAATTCTTTTTTGCATTCCTCTGTTTCGATCTTTTTTGGTAGATGTAGAAGCACTCATGCCAGAGACTTTCTTGTATACAAGTACGTAGATAACAACCATGTATGCGAAGAAGATGAAATTGAGAGTTATGAGAAAAGTGGAATATTCCCAAGCACTTTCACTGGTGGAGGCATAGAAACGTGGCATGCAAACACTTGTTTGAGAATAAAACCCAAATTCTGCTTTTATTTCAATGTACCTGAGCTTGCTTGAAATGGTTTCCTTGACTTTCAACCAAGATTGAAATGCGGAATTTGTGCCAGAAAGTTGATTGGCGATGGTGGTCAGGTGGTGCTTGGAAACTGTGTCAGTTTTAAAGAAATGGTTGGGAAACCAAACATCAGACACAAAGTAACCAGATTTCAATGGAAGCCATGGAAGACAAGCAAAAAGTAATGAAAATAACCAACATAAAGCTCCAATGAGAACGATCCATTTGAATTTCATGGTGCGGATCATGAATGGTTTGTAGATTGAGACCAGTCGGAAGGTGGACATGGAAGCCATGATGAAAGCAGATGCTTCTGATGATAAAACTGCAACTGTGCCAAGTACCGAGCAACCATAGCTTGATCTCCATTCTTTATCAACAAAACAATAAACACCAGAATAACTCACACCTTTGCCAACAATTCCCAACAAATACACGCCCATCAAAAAATCGTAAAATGTTAGGTTCAAAATGAAAAAGTTGTTGGCTCGTTTGACAAGTTTAGTGTTTGGATTGGCAGTGGATTTGTTTTTACGCTTGAAAAACATTTTCTTCACCGTTAGGAAGTTTGTTGCAAGATTTCCTGTCAATGCCAGAAAACCCATGATCCAGAACAGTGAGCGAAGTAAAGGACTGGCAATCATTTCATATCTATCCGAAAACAGAGTGTTGCATTCGTCTAAGCCTGTATCACAGTCTTTTAGACCATTTTGAAAAAACTTCATATCTATAGATATTGCTTTTCCTCTTTCGCAGTAAAACCTTGTCTCTCCACACAGTTGACGCGTTTCATCTTCACCTTGGTCGCAGTCTTTAATTCCATCACAAACAAACTCTTTGCTGATGGAAATGGCGCCTGCAGCTGCTGTGCAGTTGAATCGTTTGTTCAGACAATCGGGGCTTGTTTCGTCAGAATGATCGTCACAATGGAATATGCCATCACAATAGTAAAGTTTGTCGATGCTGACCATTTCTTTACTCTTGCATGGAAATCTCATCGAACAGTTTTTTTCCACTTCTCGACTGCATTTGTCTGAAAAATAGGTGACCTTGTTAATATGTCCATCACATACACGGTGTCCGAATCCAGGCGCCACATTGCGACTCAGCTTCCCACACTCATCATCACAAAACGGTGGTCGAGGATCACATTGTGACTCGCATTCGTCTTCCATCCACCTGCACTCTGGTCTGTTGTCGCATCGTGTGGCGACTTCACTGGTGCTGACGTTGTTTATGCCACGGTTGGCCACACACCACATGAAAACACTGGATCGTTGCTCGTGACGACAAAACCTTTGGTTGATTCGATCTTTGCATTCAACTGAAAAATTGCACAGAACCTTGTCCATGGCCACACATTCATCGGAACTATTGCAATGCATACGGCCTGGGGGACATCTTGACCCCTCACCACCAACAAATGCTTGTGCAACTGATTGATTGGAACACAAAAATTCATCAGAACCATCAAAACAGTCGATATTTCGATCACAAACCTGTTTTGCTGAAATAATAAGTTTTTCGTCCAAGCATAAAAAGCATCGGAACTGGCCATTTACGAAACATATATCTGAACCATCTGCGCACTGAGACATCGAATCGTAAAGATTTTTCTGCGGCAAAACACAGCTGCTTTTTCTTGACTTTCCTGAACATCGGAAGCCAAAGCTTTGCTGTTGTTCGTCACTCCCATCTTCACATTGCACCTTTGTGTCGCAGTAATTAACATTGTCGGTGACTTGTCCATTCTCACATTGAAAGATCTCTCCCAGACATTTTCCACACAGACATGAAATGCACAACCATTTGGCTGATAAGTTCAGATGATGGAAGGATGGGTTGTTCATGTGGCAGGTTGTGGTGTTTTCATTTGAATTTTGCAGCAAAAAATTTCTACTTTCATCTGTTTCACATCGATTAATTATAATCTGGCAATTTTTCCGCCAAACTTCAATTACTTTACATGGTTCGTCACTGTGGCTTGTGACGCAATCATCTCTTGAATCACCGATCCAAATGTTAGGAATGCACTTTCCAGATGAGGTACAATTGTCACTACCTGGAATGCATCCACACTTATGACCCTTGGTCGCACAACATACAAACTCGTCAAATCCACCTCTCATGTTTATTTTTCCATCATTTACTTTCGACCTTTCAACGCACTCACCATTTTTACAAAAAAAAATTGAGTTTAAGCAATACTTTTCTTCCGACCAATCACCACAGTCATTCCCCGCATTGCATAATTGCCCTAGTGTCATGCATCCACTCCCCAATCTTTCACAACCATCATCAGACTGGTAACAATCACATTCTAACATTTGTGCAGGACAATTGCACATTTCCTCGTCACTCTTGTCATGACAGTTATAGATACCATTGCATACAAACAATTGTTCTAGGCATCCCGACGTTTCACAACCATCATCAGACTGGTAACAATCACATTCGAACGGTAGGTGCGAAGGACAATCGCACATTTTCTCGTCACTCTTGTCAGGACAGTCAGAGAAACCATCACATACCCTCGATTGTTCTATGCATCCCCGCCCGGCACAACCATCTTCAGACTTGTAACAATCACATTCGAACGGTATGTACAGAGGACAATCGCACATTTCCTCGTCACTCCCGTCAGGACAGTCATGGAAACCATTACATATAAACCATGGCCACACTGTGCACGTTGGTGAAGGTATGAAATCTGCGAAAATGACTTTTTTCACAATATTGACAGAAAAACACATAAAAATGAGTCAAGTAAAAACTTTTCTTTAAGATGACATGCGAAAGAGCAAAAAATTCCAATAATTTATTGATTTCCACCAAACTGATGACTCATCGCACGTTGGTGAAGGTTGGAAATCTGAGAAATTAACTCTTTTCAAAATATTGACAAAAAACACATAAAAATGATTCAAGTAATAAATTTTTGAAATGCGAATGAGCAAAAAACTCAAAGGATATAAAAAAATAAAAAACTTCATCGTTTTCATGCTTCAGCCATACATTGCCATTCATAACATTTGAGGAAAGTTAACAAAACTACGGATTTCTGCAGATATCTTATTTAATTCAAATTTGTACATTCAAATTTATTTCAAAAGGATGTCTTACGTTTAACTTTTTGAGACAAATGAAGATTTGCGATTTACAATGTAAGTCAACAAGATGGTGGGGGTCAAATGCAGAATGAAACAAGTATGTTTGAGAATTTGAGTTTAGTGAGATTATTGAGGCTTAAAATTATTCCAGTTTGCAAAACATAGGTATGTTTTTGGCGTTTTTTTATTTTCAGTGATAAATCACAGAAATTCCGTCAAATGTTACTTGATGCAGATCCACTTTTCATTAAAACCTAAATCACCGCCAGTGTCAAACGTTGGGACAGTGGCAACTTTGTAACTGCAATCGTTTTCCTTACTCATTCCCTGTCTCATTCCCATCATATCATTCGCTCTTTTATTCTCATCGTTTTCCCATCGTCTCATTCCTATCATTTTTTCTCATTCCAATGTCAAACGTTTGGGCAGTGGCAACTTTGTAACCGCAATCGTTGTCCTTACTCATTCTCTGTCTCTATGAAAAGTAACTTTCAGTACTTATTTAATTCTTCAGAAATGAGCTGTTGACATAATAAAAAAGAATGGAAAAACATACTTCTTTTTCATCACGTCTTTCGAAATACCTTGCAGTTAATCACTCATATCACTCCCGAATTACCTCTGGGATGGGTCGCTGGAGCAGCAGCTCTAGGAGAACTTAAAATACCTCACGGCCAACACCAATCTATAATAATGCCAATAGCTCCACACCAAAAGACTAAGCAAGGTCAGACCGTGGCACCTTTTGACCGCATTACAGTGGATTTAGTCAGCAGGAATTGCCTCGCCGATCTTTCCTGGGACATTCTAGACACATGGCCGAACCAACATAGCAAAGATATCTCTATTCGATAGGTGGCTCCACATTCAGACCTTTCCAATTTCAGAGCTGCACACTTTGTCGCGAAGTGTCGCACCGTGGACTTTTCACAAAACTCCCATCTCTGCCTCTTATACTTGGAACGGTCTTCTTTCAGGCATTACACAAAATCCATGACCATAGGTGATGATCTAAACAAAAATCCATTTAAAAACTGACAGCTTTGCAGTAGATGCTGAGGACTAGTTCTTGCACACAACCGAATATCTCTGCATTTCTTTGAAACTCCCTGATTTGCAAATTCTCACAAAGTTGCCCGTCTGGCAAACGCAAAACAGAAAGCCGGTTGTGTTCTAAAAGACAGCCCTCAGCATCTACTAAAATATTCTAATGAGAATGATCACCTCCCTGTTTCACTCTCACTCTTCTCAGAGAAGTTAAGCCTTTAATAAGTTCAAAACTTCAAAAAATGTTTTCCCACAACTATCAAGTTCTGTGACACCCTCGCCCAATTCGCCTGCTCCGCCCGCTTCACTTCGCTTTCGTTCACACTACACCCACTCACCCGCTCCACTTAAACTAAACCATTTTTCAATGAAATTATCCATATGCATATTGGTAAGTTTAGCCAACAGCTTTTGAAATTGTTCTACAAAATTATCTTCAAAATTTTCGTCAGACCCCCAGCATCGTTCCCACTAAAAATCTCGGCTTCACCGTAAAAACAATCTTGACTTTTCCAGGTTGCGGGGCTGTGGGGCGTCTCACCATGACTTTCATTTGTTTTCAGTTGAAAACCCATGTTTGTGAAAAGGCATCATCACAGAATCTTTTTTTTTGGAGTGGAAAATTCCCAAAGCATAACCTAATTCGTGTGTTGCTACAGAAAATAAATTATATTTCCCATCACCAGATTTTGTCTTCTGATTTGTAAAATATTCATTGTCAAAGTGAATATCTCCACATATCTCACTAACTGCAGGAAAAAATGTGTGAGCAACACTCCCTCTTTTTTCACTGTTGCCTTTATATGGACAATCAATTTTGTTGTCATGGTCAGTAGAAAATGAAATTTTTATTTCACAGTGTTCTGATTGTTTTACTTTTGAAATGACAGACCACGCACATTCTGCCAAAGAGAAAAACCAACATCAATCTGTTTGTTTGTTTCGTTCCCTCCTAAACCTGGACAAATGATTGTAAGTGAATATCTCAAAGTTTTTTCTTCCACTGATAAGAATGTGTCTTTTCATCATTCTCATTCGCATTAGTGGCTGTGTCTAAATTGTCAGGCATTGAGCAAAACATCTTTATTTTATGATATGTTTTATGATATCTCTTTATGATTGCCGAAACACATATGAAAGAGTATCTATTCCATTTTCAAGTATTATTCACGTATCGTCGCAAGTGCTCAAAGCAACTTTGTTAATTTGTTCTGTAAAAAGTTCATGTCTCTGACTACGATTCACATTAATTTTTCACAGTTCGTCCCTACCCCCCAACAAACATCGTTTATAGTCATCAAAATGTATTGATTTTGAGACAACGTTTTTCTTTACACCTTTACACCTCTTTTCCCTCACCATTTTCATTATACATTTTATAAGAATATAATTGCGCTCTGAGACCCACAAAATCTGAAATTATTTTTCCACCACATTTATCTTCAAACATTCCAGGAACTTTCTTAATTAATCTGGGTACACCAGACGCATGACTTTCCTGAAAGTTTGATGTCTCAAATTTTTCTGAAATATCATCTTTTATGTCTCTGCAAAAATCTTCAGTTTTTATCTCATGCATCAAGCTATCAGTATTTGTCATCAGGAGTCTACAATTTTCAGCATATTTCTTTTGCATGAAATTGTAATGGAAGTCATACATCAAAGTCTTTGAAATATCAAGAATACTCATTCCAAGATATACAGGTTTGCTGAAAACAACTTCTGTCTTTTTCATGTGAACAGCGACAAGATTTTCATCAAATATAGTCGTATGCTCGTGATTTGGTTTTACAACCAACTTTTTTGCAGACTTTTCGTTTTAATAAGACTGACGTTAATACGGTTGCGTATGTTCTCCATCGTCTTCCCGAATACAGAAATATTCATAATCTTGAAAAAATCCTTTTCAAAATCATTAGAAGCTTTTGTTCGAAGTTGAGTATTCAAATCAATGTATGGTTTTATCCAATCTTCTTCATGAAACGAAATACCTCGATGAATCTTCTTAATTTTCAAACCCAAACGCAGGTACTGCTTCAAATTCTTGTGATGGATTACGTATTTTGTTTTGTCACGTGAATTTGGAATGAACTTTTCAACTTTGCTTACAAGTCTTTCAGGGGCTAAACAGTACCTATTGTGAACATCGTGACGTTCTTGCAGATACTCCAAATCAACCTCAAGAATACATGGGATGTTTACCCAGTTTTTAATTTCACTTTCAGACATCCACTTGAAATCCCGAACAGGCAGTGTTTTTGACATTGCCCATCCACACAAGTGTTTTGCATCGAGATATTGAATAAATTTTGATTCCTTATCTGGATGGTACTTCGGACCCATGTATTTGTGGTTCGCCTCAGCATATTGCGTTGAAATCATTGAGACTCTGCCACGAACGCCTTTTACAATCATCAACAACATATCTGGGTCACTTAACAACTCGAGTTGAACGCCAGTTTTTTTCAAACAAGCATCCCAAGCCAATCCAGGAGCAGTATAATACCATGCTGGGTCAAGTTCGTAATTTTTAAAGCGTATATCTCGAAAATTCGCGAAAATGCCAGCAAGCAAAAAAACATCTGTTTCTAAGTAAAGGTTATGATAATCTCGCATATTTTTCACATCAAAATGTTCCGGTTCTTTGGGCATGTTCATCTGTGATGTCACTGTCATTCAGCTTTGAATAAATTGCTTCTTTTGGAGGAAGTCGTTTTTCATCAAGTTTATCAAGACAATCAGCGCAGTCATAAGGATAAACACCTTTTCTCAGCAAGAGTTCGCAGTCATCCCCAAATGCTTGCCATGCGTGTTTTAACTGATTTTCATTAAGATTGTTTACAAGTTTGTCAAAACTTGTTGGCATAAACTTGACACTGTCAATTAACCGAATTTTATACTTGAATTTCTTTTCATCATCATAAATACTTTTCAAGAAACTGATGTATTTCTCTTCTGCATTTGGAATACAGTCAATCTGACTGCCACCATTCACATTCAAACATTTGATAAACAAATGTGAATCACAACTGTTCAGATTATAAAATATTACTGGGAACTAACTTTGGTTTTCGAAACAAACTATTACATTTGTTGTGAGCAGCACCTTTAAAGCATTTAAAATCCGCGCCAAAATTTTGGCGATCGCGGGACATAAAGGGTTAAGAAACTTTTGTTCAAGTTTGGGAGAGGTCGAAACAAACAAACAGATTGATGCTGCTTTTTCTGTTTGGGAAAGTGTGTGTAGTTTAAAGTTTAAATAAGTTTCAGTCTGATGAAGAGCGTGAGATTAAGAAAACATTCTTAAGTAATCATGATAGTCAAATTAATTGTCCTCACAAGTTCGACGGACAAAAAGGTGGAACGTTGGCGTATGCATTTTGTCCAGGTGCAGGACAATTTAAAATTTTTGAAATCAACTTTAAAATGTGAAATCAACTTTGAAACTTCTGAGATATGAAATCCAAAATGAAATAATCTTATTTTCAAGAGATGGTGTGATTACTATAATTAGAAACAACTTATATTCTGATAGAACAATTCACAAGAATCTCCTTTGTGTTACTTGATTTACCTAGAGTGAAAACGTCGAGTGAAAGGGTATTGATTTCTATTTTTCACAAAACAAAAATGAATAAAGCTCATTTATACAGACTTCTTCAACTTAACGAAATTGAACAAGAATTTCATGAAGAAAAAATCAAACACACAACATTAATACAGAAATATCATTCTGTAACAAATTTTGTGATATTTGTCTATTCATTGTTCAGTATTGTGTGGTTTTGTTCAATATTGTTTTTTTTGTCAAATTTTCAAGAAATGTAGAGAAAATGTCTGTAATGATTTTACAAGATTTTGTTTTGTTGTTTGGAGGTTTGACAATTTTTGTAAAAGTTATTGAAAAACAGTTTTTGAAAAAAGTTCAGAAAAATGAGAAGCAAAAAATGTTGGTAGAGAAAAAAGCAAACTCAATTAGAAACTTGGTTTCAAACGCATTGTCAGACAACGAAATTTCAGAATCTGAATTTGAAAAAATTCTTTTTGAGATTGAAAAATACAGAAAGAAAGATGAAAAGCTTAATTTGGAATCTGATAAAATTATTACAAATGTTGTGTTTTCGAAAAAGAATTCTGAAAAAGAATATGAAAAGAATTATGAATAAGAATGTGAAAAAAATCATGAAGGTTATGTTTAAAAAAATGAAGCAAGTTGAAAATATACCCATTCACAATCAAGTTGAAAATGTGATTTTACCAAACAAGTCTTCAAGTAATTTCAAACTCTCAGAGGTGGTGAAAAATATTGATTTCAAAAATTTTCGTTGCGTATTTGTGAGAGACACTTTGCCAAAGTTGTCAACAAAAAAACGAATGTGCAATTATAAACCGATTCTTCTGGAGGTGCCACGAACTGGGTTAGTTGGCTGTAACGTAAAAATTATAAATGGTATTTTGATAGCTTCGGTTTACCGTAACCAATTGAACTAAACAGCTACCTTTATGGTGACGTTTTTTATCCAACTGAGCAAATTCAACCAAGGCAAGAGGTTTTATGTGGTCATCTCTGCCTTTTCGTTCTGAGTCAAATGCAAAAAGGAAAGAAGCTGCAAGAAATAATAAACAGTTTTTGGTGACATAATAAAGATGCCTGTTGATAAATTTGGAAGACCTCCAAAGGCAATTCAAAAATAACAAACGTGAGAGGCGTTTCGCTCAGTTATGTAAACAACAACTTTCTTAGAAAAGGCCAATCAATTGATATGGCTGAAAAAAACATTTCAAATCTCGGCTCAGCCTAAGTGAGTGATCCAACCGATGCAGTGAGAAAAGAACATGTAAATGAAAAATTTTTTTGAAAAGACCCCCTGAAAAGCGTGCAGTGGCCAACAGAAGCAAATGATGCAGCAAACAAAGTATTTGTTAATTATGTGGCAAATTCAAAACTGCCATTAAATGGCGGGGTTTTGCGAGGAGATATTGATATAGGTGAAAACAAAATAAGAAATTCAAACCCAACTAAATTGCATAAAGATGAACTGTTTCAAAAACAATGGATTGAAACATTTTTTTAAGCAAAGATGGACTTTCAGAAATGAGTGGAAATTTGAATATGAATCGAAATCAAGTTTCACATCTGGGAGAATCAAACGATGACCATCAGCGCAGCTACAAAAGAATATATTGATATGAAACTGTCACGTCATTGCGTAGATATGGTGGAAGACCTGGGAATGGCCAGAAATAGGATTTTAAATTTAGGTGAATCCCATCAAGACAACGATGCAGTTCGCTTTCATTTTGTACTAAAAATGAATATTTCTGGAGACGTGATGAAGGTGGTTGGATGTAGGGTGACTTGTCCTTGGGTGGGAAAAAGTGACTGAAATTGCAAATCCACAAAGCGAGCAAGATGCTGTTAATTTGATAACACTACAAGATTTGGAAATATGTGTTTTAGAACAAGCAACCAACACTGTTAACACTGTGGTAAATGACGCAATTCACAATCTATGGCATAGCAGTTGAAAACGCTGTTCCAGAAGCTGCTGGAATATTTAGAGGTGGACCAAGGGATGATGTTTCTTGGAATAAGCATTAAATCACTAATTTGGCAGACCCAACTGAAGATGGTGATGCAGTGAATAAAAACATTTTAGACCGAGAAATCCAAACAAAAATTTTGAACACGAGCTCCTGTGGCGTAACAAAAATTTTGAACATGAACAACAAAACAATTATCAATGTGCCTGACCCTCAAAATGATGATTTGCAGTTAATCTTCAAGTTCAACAGTGAAATTGAGGTGAATAGTCAGTTGGAGTCACTAAAATATCTTCGACTTACAGTAATGGTGAAAAACAAATGGCTGCAAACCCTCAAATGAACAACCATAAAATTGTTGGATTAGCTGACGCTGTTGAAGCGTCTGATGGCGTGTACAATAAAACTTTGGACACTGCAGTTAATTCATTGGCTGGAGATATGAGGGCTAAGAACAAAAGAAACGTCGACCTACTGATACTAGCAACAGATGAAAATGATTTTTAAAAAACAATGCTTTTGGATGGAATTACAATTCCAACACCAGATATCAGTTGGGGAAATCACAAGTTGACTAATTAAAAAAAAAGCTCAAGACCAAGACGCGGTGAACATATTGACTTCCTCTTGAATACAAAAACCTTAAATGTAACATCGGAGGGTGCACAGCAAGACTTGGGTAGGAATGACCATGTGATTTCTAACGTGCCAAATCCAGTGAATCCACAAGACGCAGTGAACAAACTATATGCTTATGAATTTTTTTGGAAAATGGTCCAACAAATAGCATGTCTTGGAATATATCCAAAAAATAACAAGTCCGGGAGAGCCAAGCCAACTGAGTCAAGAGATGCAGGAACGAAGCATTATGTAGACCAACTTTTTAATAACTTGAGGGATTTGATTCGGTTCATGGAAAAAGGAAGTTATGTAACTGCCATCGGTTTAGTTGGAACAAAAGGCTCAAAGTATATAACATTGGTGTGACTAAGCTTACAAAGATAGCGTCTGTGTAAATTAATCGCTTACGTTGTGACCCTCACAAAAAAGGAGTCAGTGATGCTGAGATATACAGCAAGCGACATTTCATTACCAAGGGAAACTACAAAAAATTCTCCTGTTGACTTAACCCTTTAATGAAGAACGACCACACAGAATTGAAACAACAGTTTGGCTGACGTGATGAAACGACAGACTTGAAACCACTTTCCAGAAACAAACGAACACAAAAGCATTTGCCATGCGAAAACATTTTAAAAGTGGTAAGAAAGTTTGTTTATAACGAGCCGTGAGCTGCACTACGCCGTCGCTGAGTGATGACCGATTTGCTGCACAATCGCGAGTTGGTTGTGCGATGGCCTCGGTGATGACTTCGTTTTATGCTGCGATGAAATGTTGCATTGCAGGATCGTGAAAATCTGGAAGCACGTCGACGTATCTTTCGGTGTCTTTGAATGTGAAGTATCGCCAGATTCGAGACAAAAGCGTTCTGATCATTCGCTCGGCAATGGAAGATTCTGTTTCTTGATTTTGTGCCGTGGAAAAGAGAATCTTCTTCAGGCAGCGTTGAATAAGCTTGCTGGCAACGTCGAGACCACGGTCCGTGTACAAAAACAACGTCTTCAGCCCCTGTTCATAATTTTTGCAAAGGCTTTGAGAATAGACTTGCTTGTTTTGTTCTTCAGCGGCTCAGCCCATGCAAAATTTGAAAACTTTTCAACGACAATCAACAAAAACGTGTTACCGTCATTGAACACTTTACCACTGATCATCAACGCCACTGACGACAGTACAACGACGTTGGAAATTACGACGAACAAGGCGATGCAAAGGGTGCCGTGATCCACAGTCCGTTAGTGGTGAGTGCGTATGACTTTATCAAGCTCCAAACCTGTGACGTTGCGTTCAGTTGTTTTTGAAAAGTCGAGACAGTCATAGCAGTGTAGTTAAGTTGTCAACATGCGCTATTGCAAATATTTTGAAGACAACAGTTGCACCGACACGCAATTAACGAATCAAAACTGTGAAACACGTCTTCGACAGATTTATAGTGAAATTATTCGTTTGTGTTAAATTGATTCTGCTTGGACATGCGAGTGAGAGTGGAACAACGTTGAACGTTTTTCACATTTGGATTGGTTGGAACAAAAGTTGATGGAAAGCTTGCCGGTCGTAACTAACGCATCTTTTTAACTGTTGTGCGTTTTGCTTACCCAAGTGATTTTATAAAAAACGAAAAAGAATCAAGTTACATTTCGGGCGCATGATAAAGGTTAGATGTGCGAAGGTTAAAGGTTAGATGTGCGAAGGTTAAAGGTTAGATGTGCGAAGGCAAACTGATGCAAAAGAGGTGACTGCTGAACACTTCGAGTGGCTTTTTGTAAACACAGTTTTCAAAAGACTGGATAGTGGAGATGTTAAAAATCTGAACAGAGCATAGGAGAAAAACATTGCACAGATAAATCTTTCCATTAAACTTAACGTTGTGGGTGGTTGATGTTGCCAACAACTAGCAAAATAATGCTGAACGCTCGCTGCAACCGTTGCAGAACGATGCACACGTGCCCAACTTTGAACAACAAATGTTTTACAAACGCCAGCCCACAACGCCTAGTTCACGACAAAATGCAGTATCTCGAAACAATTACCGATGCCACTTTTGAGAGTAAGAAAGAGAAATTCAATACGTTTTGAATCAACTCGAACCGAAAAACAAGCAACATCAGACCGTGAAAGGACGATCCGCTTCTTACCTGGAAGAGCACTTGTTATCGGTTTCAACTCGTCTTGTTACGATATTCCACTAGTGAAAGCGAAACTTCTGGAATACTTGTTTTTGTTTGGTTTTGTTAAAACAGGACAAACAGTCAGAGGGGTATGGTACGCAGAAGAGCGGAATGAGTTAGCAAATTGTCACCTGTGAATATGTTTTGCTTTGATAGTAGGGTTTGCACGGTCATCAGATGATGTTCAAGTGAAACGGACGTGAATATTTGCTTATCCGATTAAAACTCGGTATGTATTTCCACCACGCAATCAGTTACAGGTTGAAGCAATGGTGTGGCTAGTTTGGATCAAAATATCGCGAATGTAGCATTTGAACTTTGAAATGTTTCGTACTTTCGTATAAAAGCAACGCCACGAAAATTTCATGGTTCGTTTATTTTGAATAATTGAAAACTTTCCACTAGTTTTTATGCCACGGGTTGGTTGTTGTTACTGAAAACTTGCAAAACAGAAGCGAATGCTTGCTGAAACAGTTGTGGCTGCTTTGTGTTTTCGCAAAATGATGCCTAGTGCGTAGGCGATATGTTTCATAAGTTTTTTATCGATCCTAGACCTGTGACATTGCATACAGTTTTGGAAAAAAATTGCTTCAACACAGTGAGCTGGTATCGGGGAGGTGCATTTAGTTATCGACGTGCGCATTTGTCAGTGTCATCTGACGTTGAAACATTACCAGGTTTTTGAAAAAAATAGTTTAATATACGACAGTCCAAGATGTTCAAACCACTGTTGCACCCTCGGTCAGAAACGCGAACGAGAAATAGTGACTGGCGAAATTAGGCTGCTGATAAGAGGATGCGATTCTGGCATTTGATTTTCAAACGTTTGCTACCTTCGAATAAATAAATCGTAAGAAAACGAAATGTTGACGATGACATGAAACAAGCAGGCAAGTTTTGTGAATACTGTATTCCGTAGAATCACACGGTCGTACAAGTTTTGTTCTGAACAGGGTGAGGCGGATGATTACTTACTGTAAAGTGATTCGCGCTTTAGGTTAAAGCAGTCGCAATGAGTAATTTCTTGTTACTGTCAAGTGATTCGCGCTTAAGATTAAAGCAGTCGTAATGAGTAATACATGGTAAGAAAACGAAATGTTAACAATGATATGAAACATCCGGGCAAGTTTTGTGAATACTGTGTGCCGCATAATCATACGGTCGTACAAGTTTTGTTAAGAACAGGGTAAGTCGGATGATTACTTGCTGTAAAGTGATTCACGCTTTAGGTCAAAGCGATCGTAATGAGTAATTTCTTGTTTGATTTTGTTGAAACAGCAGGGCTGTATGCTACGTAAAAGAACAAAATGCGTTAGCAGATTGTCGTCTGTGAATATGTTTCGGTTTGATACTAGCATCCACACGGTCATCAAATGATGTTCAAGTGAAGCAAGTGTGAATGTTTGCTTGTCGGATTAAAACCCGAGGTAATTGGTATGCCTTTTCACAACGCAATCAGTTACAGATTGGAGCAGTGGTGTGGCTAGTTTCTGCAAGATCATCGTATGCTATGCAATGGTTGAGATCGACACAAAGGAACAGCAGAACTTTCAGAAAGCAGAAACATTCGGAAGAAAGGGTAATTTAAACTGCTAATGAGATATATGTATCTAGCATTCGAACTTTGCAACGGTTGCTACTTTCGCTAAAAGAAGTCGTGAGATACGAAATGTTAAGGACGACATTAAAAAACGCTAAATTTTGTTAAAATGCTGCTCTGCAAAAATGATGCGGTTATGTTAGTTTTGTTTACAGAACAGGGTAAACCTGATTAGTGACTATCTGTAAAGTGTTTCGTGCACTACGTTAAAGCAACTGTAATGAGTAATTTCCTACACCCCAATGAGTAATTTCCTTTCGTGCATTACGTTAAAGCAACTCTAATGAGTAATTTCCTATTTGCTCTTGTTAAAACAAAATAAACGGTCAGAGAAGAATGCTACGCAAAAGAAATGACGAAGTTAGGAGGTTGTCAATGAGTTTTGCTTTTATATTAATGCCCACATGGTCATCTAATAATGTTCACGTGAAGCGATGTTGGTCATAGTAAAACTGTCTACATGATATTTAACTCAGACAAGAAGCAGAGCTCCCCATTTAGAGTACAAATCGGTAGCAACCTAATTAATAGAGTCAATTCAACAAAATATTTTGGAATACACTTAGGTAATAAACTAAACTGGGATACACATATTTCAAAGCTTGAAAGCAAGCATTCTTGCTATTCTGGTATATTTTATAGAATTCGAGAGTACTTGAGCACAAATGAACTTATGATGATATATTTCAGCCTTGTATACTCCCATCTACAGTATGCCATTGGTGCTTGGGCCTCAGCAACAAAAACCAGCCTATACAGACTAAACACCATCCATAACAAAATCATTAAGACCATCAGTTGGAGCTCTTTCCGATGCCATGTAACACCCGTTTACAGCCAATTAAATTTGTTGAAAC
>JGI24021J15306_10001878_pt1 | contig 21573 bp, 14 predicted proteins | sample Ectturendosymbi1_FD_15306 | JGI IMG/M metagenome (IMG submission 15306)
TTCCAGTCGAAGATTCCTTTTCTAATAAGGAAATGCGCACATTTTGCCGTATCCGCGCACATCAGTCTACAAGTAAAACAATAAATGCAAGTTTGTGAAGGATAAACAAAGCCAGCTTCTGTCAACTAGTTCGCCGTTGTGGTTCTGGTGAGGAATAAACTTTGTGGTGCATTTCCATTGGCGAGTTTCTTTTCTGTGTTGAGGAACATCATGGCTTGAAAGTAACTTTTCATCACAATGTCAAAGAGAACCTGTTTCATTTTTCAACCAATATTTCTGCATTTCGTCCGGTATAGTGGCTGACCAGAGACCGATATCGTTGCCTACAGTGATAGCGTCAGCCATCTCATCTACCGTGTTTTTCAATGCTACTTCTTGATGTTCTTCTGCCACTGCTCTTCTGGTTAACTAGGTCTATTCTCATCGCTACGTAGATCTGAGTCTGAAACAACATGTTTCGATTTTCATATTTCCATTTTCTGTCCACTTGCAACAGGGGTGGGGAACCTGTTCACTATCACGGGCCACATTAATATTGTGCGCTATTGCAGGCGGGCCGCATAAAATCAATTAATTTCACCCACACATTCTACCTTTAAATAAATTTGAGGAAGCGTGACTACACTCGTGCCTTACTATCTGTACCTGCTTATCATGGAGCTTCGTTTTGACGCGATGTTGTACTCTAACTTGGGTAACGAAAATTCTGATGCGGGCCATATCAAACGTTCACGCGGACCGCAGGTTCCCCACAGGTGCGCTTACATACCAGTATCATAAGTAATTTCATGATTTATCAAGATCAATTTGAAACAAATTTATTGCAGCTGTTCGCGCACACATAACATTTAGAATGGTTTTCTATAATTTCTGTTAATAGTTTTGAGGGCAACATTGTTGCTAAACTTGTCAATGCGTAAAGAATGACTATTGTGGCTTTGGGTGTGCTTTTGCACTTAACTCAAGGAAACAGTTTTAACTGGTGGTACATCAAAGCCATGGGCGTCCGCAGGGGCGAATCTTGGAGGGGCGATAGCTCCCACTCTAAATCCATTGTTTTGTCACAGAAGTGTTGCGAAGTATACTTCATCTTAAAGCAGTGAACCCGTAATGAGACTTGACTAACAAATATTGCTGAAGTCTCCCCCTAACCTTATTGGCTGGATCTGCCCCGGGGTTAAAACGGGCATTTGCGCCTCTCTGGAAATTGGGACTAAGAACTAAAACTTTCTAGAAATTTTGACGTCAGCAGCTCAATTCCGATTAATTCATTTAATTCTTGCAATGACAGTTCATTTGCCGGTATGACACTCACACTGCACAAGACCTGGGTTCACTGTTCTGGTATCATGCAGTGCATAGGCGTAGCCAGGGGGGGCCAAGGGACCATGTCCCCCCAAATGTTTAGAAAATATAGTCATTTTGTGCTTTGGGAGGCGATTTTCTGAACAAAATAGTGTTATTTGCCTAAAATCAAACATTTTGGCCCCCCCAATTTTTTTGGCACTCCAAATTTTTGGGCTGGCTACCCCACTGATGCAGTGCTTGAACTTGCTGTTCACTCATGTCCGTTCCCTTGCCTGCAGGCATAGGCGTAGCCAGAGGCTCCACAATTTTACGATATTAGGCGTTTTGTCGCATATGACTCTTGAACGCAGACATTTTGGAAGGTATAGCGAGACAGTGACTGCTGATAGCTGAAAGCAGGGATGTCGGAGAGCGGTGGCATTGAATCCCTGACCTTTCAAACGAGGGACAACAGGGGCAAAAGTGTCTTTTCATANGTAATTATATGATTTATCAAGATCGAATTGAAACAAGTTGTCTTTTGTTTTATTATTATTGAAGTCAACGTTATTGTTGAACTGTAGCAAGCATAATTGGCAGGCCCTAACTAGATTGGAACACCAGGGGAGGCGAAGAGTTTACTGAGAGAGGCCATTTTTTAAACTATGTCCAACACATTTTTCCGGGGAGGGGAACATTTTTTTCAGGGGAGTATAAGCCCCCTGCGCCCCTCCTAATTAGCCTACGGGCCTGATAATTGGTAACAATTTTTTTGGTTTTCATAAATTTATATTGCCCTCAACTTTTTTCTGCCCCCCCTTGCCCAACCGACGTTCCGGCGTCCCTGGGCAGAGAACAAATGTAAAAGAGTTCGTGAGTGAGCAACATACTCTTTTTCAACAATGCTCTGAGAAAGAAGCGCTGAAGGTTGACAATATTTTTTTACTTTACAGCATTTTTCAAGAGCTTCTGTTGGCTTTGAAATGAACCACTGAATAAATTGCCACTAGCGATGAAACACACCGCATGAGTTTTTAGTGGTTTTCAAACACACAGTGACAGGTGCAGGTTTGGGACGGAAAAAGTCCGTGTTGGGAGGGCGTGCGGGTAGGATTAGAAATCTGCGGGTGCGGGAGCAGGCAAGATTTTTCAAATTTCTGCGGGTGTAGCGCGGGCTTAAAAAATACGGTTGCAGGTGGGAGCAGACAAAAAATTTCAACCCGAGCAGGACTCGAGTGCACACACAAGAAAAGCAAATCTATGGGATAGAGGCAATGAGGATAAGGCCGCAACTAAAGTCCCTCAGGAGACACATGCCGGGGAGACGAAATGGCCAGTAGCCCTACTTAATTCGTACTTCATTCAAATTTTTTTTTGCGTTTTTTAATACACAAGAGTTTCTTAGCGACCTTTGCATGGTGTTTCAGTTGTTTTCTCGAAAGATCTTTTAATAAATTTGTTTCCTAGCATACTTTCCAACAGAAACAGCAATTAAATATCCTTGTTCTCGGAACTCCGGCAGCTTTGGCAGTCGACCCTGACGCTTGTCAATATTGCTACAGGCAAGTTTTGCCTGAAACAACTCGTCTTTGTACAGAAAATAATCTTGCTGAAAGACCCTCAAATCTGAGGAAGCTAGAACAACGATGAAAGGCTGTAACCAATCAAAATTGATCATTAGTCAGCTGACTTAACTAGAAACTGCTATCTAAGGACACTAACCTCAAGTCACCTTAGTGAAAACGCAGTTAAACTTCAGCAGAAGTCACAAGACAATTATCTAATGGACAAACACGACCAGGAAATGCACATGATAGGAAATGCGCAAAAGGGACACGAACTGAAGTTCAGAAGGGAGAAACCCTGACGCAAACAGAGCACCGAAAGTACCAGAAACTCATCAAAATGACCAATCACTGGAGGATTCAACAAGAAGCAGCCAATTAGAACACTTGAAATAGAGAGGTGTTGACACGATCTGAAGCAGCTTCAGGTATAAATACGGCCACATTCGGGCGAAAAGTCAGTCTTTCTTTGACTCACTCCGCCGTTTCCCAGGGGTTGCGGCTAAGCCGTTGCGGGAGCCTAAGCGCCAGCAATGGTCAGGAAAAACTGGCTTGTCCGAATGAAGTTCTGTCAGAGTATTTTGTGAAAGTCAGAATTGTGAAAGTGAAGTGCTGCCAGTTTGATTTATAAAAGTTGTATTGTACTAGTATAATTTTGTCAGGCAAGATACTGCAGATGTTCAGGATTAAACTTATTTCTTTTTACGGCTAAATTCTATGTTTGCTAATTTGCTGTGTAAGTCCAAGTCCAGTCAATTGGTTTACTCTCTTCGCCGTTGAAGGATTTACCTTCTTCCGCTACTACCTCGGGATGCCGTATAGAAAGTCAGCAAAGCTCCTTTTTACGCCGCCGTGGCCAAGCCACACTTGGGTGAGATCACTTACATCATTTCTACACGCGTGTACACTTTAGTGCGCACCCGTTTCCTACTTGGCATGTCGATTACATCCCTTTGTAATCAGCTTGGGTCGAACCCAGCTCGGTAGAGGTCACAACACTACTTTGATTCTTCTCCGAATCAACCCTCTTGACTGAACCTACTTTCGACTAAAAACAGCAACACCCGAAGTTTTGACTAATGATAAATTTCCGCCTGAACACGCGATACTTGCTTCTCAGAACGAAACGCGACTAGTTAGAAGTGAAAAGTGAACTTGTCAGTATCATATCAGTGTTTATCAGATTAAATGCATATGCATCCATTGAATGTAGTCATTAAAATACATGACGTTCCTGAGTGAAATATTTCATATGATATTTATTGCAATTGAGTGGTTGTATGAAATGAAGACTACTGAAGCATAGGAAATTAAGCTTCATACGTCTCGTGAACTATGCTTGAATAGGGGAACCAATCCGAATAGATTGTTGATTTCCTTATCGCATCACATAAGGCCAGAATTGATAATATGAGAGTCATGTGAGTGTTGTAATACGTTGAGAAGTGCTTGAATATTATGAGATGATCATGATTTGGTGAGTCCCATTTTTGTTTTATTTGCATCTATCTGTTATGACTAATAAAATACCAAAATTAAAGTCATACATTCTTCTGGTGTATATTTCCCTTAGCATGAACTGTTGATGAATAAACTGTAGGTGGGCATTTAGTAGGGTTTGTTAACCAGACGAAGTTTCTGCGAGTACGAACCTTGATTCAGTAATGAGAACTCACGAACTAATAATATCTGCTGAATCCAAAGCATAACTATGCCACCCTATAGGGGTCGCATACTATGCAACAATATAGAGAGCGAAGCGGATGAGTCGAATCCTTTCAATGCAAAATATTTGGGGAATTGCGCAACCGCACTTCCGAAAGATCGACGATTGACGTAGGAAACGATCATCCAAAAAGGGATCTGAACGTGCGAGAGGTAAGTTCAATATTTACTCCAACAAAAGCGCAACGACCCCACCGGTATGCAGAGAATCACTGTTCCAAAACCGTAAAACTTTCTTTCCGCTTTTGGGAAATCGAGAGCAAATTTATCTGTTTGATTTCAGCCATAGAGATTCAAACCTATAGCTGATTTCAATATTTACGGTTTGTAGGCGTCAGTGGCCATTTTGGTAGGGTGTTCACCAGGCTCGCACCCAGCGCAAAACTGAACGTTCACCAGCCGTCGTTGTTGTCGCCTGCCACACGCCATTCAAACACTTGAACAGATTGACAGCTGATCATAATAATCAAACCACACGCGGGCCTACGCTGGAACGTCGACAGCATCGAGCACGGACAAGAGTTAATTATACAGTAGAACTCGTCTAATTCGTCAATTCGCTTAATTGTCACTTTTTTGTCGGTCCCGGCAGAATCCCTATCTTTTGTGTACATTTCTGTTCGTCTAATTCGTCATGTGCAGTTTCGCTTTTGATGTCTAAGCAGCTAGTACGTATGGGAATTCGAAAAAATTAAGGATCTTTATCTGAGAATTGTTGGACCTCACAATTTGCTTATCGAATTTGTACACGAGGTTCGAAGCGCGACCCGACTACCCATTGAGAGAAAGCGGAAAAGTTTATTAAAGATTTAAAAGGTCGAGATTGTGCAGAGGAATTAATTGTTGTATTCAACCATAACGTCATAAACTTGCATTTTACTGCAAATAATAGCACTATGTATACCAGTTACTATGATAAAGTATACGAGCTTCTATGATAGAGTTTTCACCTGTTTGCATAATTCGTCACTTTCTTCTAATCCCCTTGAGATGACGAATTAGGCAAATTCTACTGTATTTCATTTCTCGTTACACAATCTTTTCGATTGCACTCACTGATGTGAAAAACAGCATTTTCGACACAGAATCATCAAATTAATCTACTGGCTCACGTGTTAGGAAGCATCCGTTTTTCGACTGCTATCAACATTCCACATTTTAGCGTTAGACTACTTTGCACGTGAGCGTAGGCTCGCATCGCACCACTACTTAAGTCAGTGATATTCAGCTTCGTGCATTCTCATTTTAAATATCGTCCAAACTGTTACAGTAATCAACACAGACAAACCAAAACACCTACCTAGCCAAAGTAGGCTACTGCAACCTGAAGCAAAGCCCATCTGTGCTAAGTCCACTACAAGGAATCCTGCCAATCGCACAGCTTACTTGTGTACAGATCAAGCGGAAATGCTAGCAAAACACATGAAGCAACCACGTTGTTCAACAGGCAAGGTGAACATCCTGACTGTTTCAAAAGCGCTATAGTTTGGCTCCACTGGCTTTTTTCTTTTCTTTGTTTATTTATTTAACTTTGGGTGTTCTTGAACAACCTGCAGTCATGCTTGAGTAGACAAGCAAAAATCGTTCGGCCGTGTAATAAAACGTATCCGCTACCTGAGAAAACAATACAAATAAAGGCGGTTCTTGGCATTAACCGCTAACGAATGCCCTAAAACCGATTTTTTGATTTTTTTCTTCATTTCCAGGTGTTCATTGAACACCTTGAAAGTCCGCCACTGATATTCTGCATTGCATAACGTCTTTACTTCCACACACAATGCAGTATAGCCGTAAGCATGCATCCATGGCAGTAGCAAGTAACACACAGATCATGAAAGAACAAGAAAATAGGTATGCGGCGATAATAGAAAAGCATACGCTAAACGGCGCTAACACGATTACTTTGATGAAACACAAGCATAGATATGTGATACTAGTAAAGAGCACATCACGCACGGATGGCGCCAACACGGTTGCTATAATGCTTAGCACCGTTGCATAAATTTGCATAGTTTTGCTATGTGCAACCACAAAAGCGATTCACCTTTTGATGTCATACTACGAGAAGTTTGCTCTGACGTTGGACGTGAGCTCTAGTACTTCAATCCGCAACATTTGTGGATCGAAAGATCACATGACGGCAAATCCCCAAGTTTTATGCATGTTGACTATTATATCTCACCAATTTATTTAAGCTGAACCAGTGACTCTAAACATGGTCCAGGTGGACCACAAGCGTTCCACCAGGAATTTCTAGTGGTCCACAGAGTGTTCCATAAGTCTTTGATAAAATATTTCTGAGTTCACTGACCTATGTGCAATACAGTTTGGACTAGTTCATGACGGCTGTCAGCATAACAAAGTGGCCCATTGGATTTTTTTTGTAAAGATAGTCCATGGGCCAAAAAAGATTGAGAACTGTCGAGATGAACGGAAGCATGCAAGTTACAAGAAAACGATTTAATGCCACTTACCAACTAAATCAAATACCCGGCATAGGACCATTTCACACAAATGTTCCCACTCATCTGATTTTGCGAGAATATCGAACATGAAGACGTATAACACAGTTTGTAGTGTGAAAATGCTTCTCATTTTAAGACAAAGTCCCTGCGAGTTAGGCCAAGTGCTCACTCGTAACTACAGTGTATTCTACATAATAGCTCGTATAATTGTAATTTGTCTGACTTGCAGCCTGTGGTGTGTTGGGTACACTGCCGAAAAATGAAGGTCGATAACTTTTTCCTTGAAAGCAACACGCGTTTGCCTTATCATAGTAAGCGGACGCAAGTGACATCCAGCAATTGAAATACGACTGAGCAGCTTTCCTGCCGCAACAACTTAACGTGGCCCAGCAATGCAAGAGATTTCACCAAACACAAACGAAAGCTTGCATCAAAACTACGCAAAATCTACCAATTTTGTTTAAATGATGCAGCGAGAAGGTATTGCCTGCCTGTGCAGTGTGAATGGAAGATAAAGCGTAAAAAACAGAATTTTATCAAACAACGAAACTTCACCAAATGCGTTCGTAAGTTTTGTTCTCTGAGAACTCTGAGACAAACGCGTGGTCCAAGCAAGCACTGACATGAAAAGCGCAGACGCAACTCCATGTAGTGCAACAATACTCATATAGGCTTCTGGCACTTAAAATAAAAAATTAAAGCAAACCTACAGCTCCGACANTAATAGACGTCGCTTAAAATGAACTGCTATGTCACTTAAAATGAACTATGCTATTACGGAAATGTAAAATGCAGCTTGAAACAGGAANTGNNGCTTNNNACAGTGNCTTTGCTTTCTACAGTAGTGCGTACTCTACTTTGTCACTTGGTAACTGCACAAAGTTAGTAAAAAGGCTTCAGTAAAAACTGATCACTTCAATACGATAGCACAACCTGAACAAGCTGCTAACCGCAGCTTCTTGTAAGACTTCACATTCCCCATAACTTCTGACCGTAGTTCTGCCATGAACAAGTTTTGGGCGGTAAGGCGATTGATTCAAAGTCGGAGAAAATCTGCATTGCTTCTGGTGCGCTTGATTTCCGCAGCAAGAAGGTTTCGAAAATCGATCATCGCGCTTACATTTTTACAGCGCAGAATGTCCGCCATAGAATAAAGCGCCACTCCCTCGTCCGGCAACGATAACTGTAATCCTCTTTTGGCGCACACAGCGGCGCGACGCACCCAACCGCAAGTCGCATCTGCTGATTCTTCCATAGTGGGCCGGGCCGGAAAGAGCCGAGCGCGCCACAGGCTGACCGAGTCCCCTTCGACTCCTCGAAAAACAAGGTCGGCGTTTGTCAGTAGGTTCTGCAGAAGCGTGCCGAGCAAAGTGACCACAGAAGGCGCTTTCTGCCTCGGCGCGGCTAATTTCATGTCATCGTTGAATCCGAACGCAACAGTGACGTAAGCGCGGGAATCTGGAGCGACGTCAACAGACACGGTGTGGAGTATTGTTCCCGGGGGGACTGTGGCACGCTGCGGGAGCGAGCAGCCGCTCACGATGCAACCGCTGCCGATCGACACGTCCTCGCGCAACCTGCAGTACTCGAGGACTGAACCCTCGCCCACCGTAACGCAGGCGTTCATGACGCACGCCGTGATCTTCGGCACGTGAGCTAGAGGTTTCTTGCCCTCGATCTTACCCATCAATCCGCCGCTGACCTCGTCCAGAGCGTTCGTGGAATCTTGCGCGGTTACCTGAAGTGAAAAAGGCCGCTTTGGAATCAAAACTTCTGGCCATGAAGCCGTGCAACAACAGAACGTAAACGATGCAAGGGACGACGATTGAAAGCATTAATCCAGCGATGCAAAATTTCATGTGAATGTTAGTGGCGCACACATATAAGCACGTAAGCTTTGACAACTCCCTAATCTGACCGTTCATTGGTCAGAAACTGACGTCGTCTGTACTCTGTTACATCTATCGATGCCGTGGCGTCAGTACGTCACCCAAAACGTAGTACGGGAAATGAGATCAGACTTGGGGGCGAAAGGAATGCCAGTTAGGGCCAGGTTCTGCTGCACGTGCTCCGAAATATTTCCCATCTATCTATCGGTTCCCTATACTTAGGCAAGAGCCCAGCCTGTCCTGAGACACACTATTTGATCTGTAGTTGGAACCCCTGTCACGCGCCACCACTCCGTACTAGAGTGGACGTGAGAATATTGATGACTGAAAGGTATTCTAGTTTCCCCCAAACTGAAGAACTCCGCAAATGCAGCCCCGTGACTGGTTGGAGTGTAACTATCCCCAAGAATCAAATAGGGGAAGGTGAATAAAGAAAAAAACTTCTTGGGTATTCCTTGTGAAAAACGTGACACATTTATCCAGCACTCCACGAAAGCCAAACAACGGTAATTTGTTGCGACGCAATTTTGAACCGTGCTGATATATATGGTGAGTTAAAAAAATAAATAACTGCGAGGCTTTGGAAGAGATAATTTTTTTTTTCAGAATAAAAAAAAGAAACTGTAGAAAACTTATGAAAAGCGTCACTGCTTTTCAGTGGGTAAAGTAAGATGTTTGAACATAACCGCGGCAGCAGCAATCATTTAGATGGAAAAATTTATGTAACTAAACAGTGCTTACCCAAGCTTGACTTCCTCCAGACAAACAAGAATTTACACTTTTAAATGCAGGTTATATATACATTGCTAAGAGCGCTGGTAGCTCAGGCCTCACAGAAGTGCAGTTAGTCAAAATGTTTTAGGCGGTATATGGCTAATTTTGAAGAACTTCGTGAATAAAAGGCACCTGGCAATCTAAAACTTCTTAAAGTGCACTCCAGCAACCAATGCGGTTATCCGACTTACAAACAGTTACAAATCTTGGGTAGATTATGTTAACGCCTAGTGGCAAAAATCGTCCGGTACTATCGAAAATATTTAGTCAGCAGCAAATTTGAAGTTGGTAGCGACAGTCTTCTTGGAATTTAACAGGCAATGAAAAAAATCGATACTGTAACGTGAAACTCGCCAATATCACATGAACGCCTGCAGGCGTATCGATGCAAAGTAGTCGATAAATATGAAGTACACGGCACATACTTTACCTGGTTTCCAGGGCTGCTAGTTTCACAAGCAGTGTACTTGCAAGGCGTCCCAGCACAGAAAGCCAGTGGTTCGGTTACCGCAAGCTCCGCGAGGTGCATGTCGCTCGTGAAGAGTTGCAAATATTCTGCCGATGTTCCGAAGTGGTAGAAACGTGACGTAAGCCCTTCGCCCAGAGCCGGGTTCGGCAAGAGAGCGACGACGTGCAGCTGCGTGCCGCGAAGAGTGTTGAAGAGATCCTTCCTCGTCTGCACCAGGGAGGCGCTTTCGCTCACAACGTTTCGCGTGTTGCTCGTGTACGAGCAACCAGCTTCGGTTCCCAGAGCCTGTGTGAACGATATTGGACGTGTAGCAGAAAAAAGAAATTGCGGAAGAGGTGCCAGTGTTACTCGCTGCAGCCGGTTGAAAGTCTTTAATACTCGCTGTAAAATTTCTCATATAAAAGTGAGGAAAAAATGAGACGAACTTGGGTCTTTTATTCGTAACTTCGACAAATCTGTCGACGCTGCATAATTAACATTTTTACGTTACGCGGAGCGTGAAAAGGGAAGTAGAGTGTAAAAGAACTGTCTAGACTCTGGGGGACGTACGCTCACGATAATACGCAACAGCCGTGACGATTGACGGACTCAACACAATATTGCTGACACGATTTCTATGCTTGAGTTAGTGATGACGACTGTAAGGTTCTTTGACGACATAATAAAAACAAGGTTGACTGTCATGGTTCGGTGAAATCGGCTGGTCACGTGAATCAGCATAGGAGCAGGTGTTGGTAGCGCTAAAATGCTGTCACGATTCAAGAACGTAACTAGTTTTAAAAGGCACTTCAAGTGAACGCAGTTTTACCGATTGTTCGTTGAATTTGAGCAGAAATTGGTGGCGCTTGTTAGGTCTTCAAAAATGCACCACTTCAGCAGCTGGGGTGCGTCTTTGCAAAGCGGTTCAAAACATACTGCTTTTCAGTTATTTTACATTGCAAGCAAGGTTCCCTATGAGATGCGCTACTGCGCAATACCACCAGATCATTTGCGCAGTGAAAGCTCATTCTTACGCACTTGCAGCAATCCAAATTTAAAAGTAAAAAATCATTAAATTTTTATGGCACAAGCCGAACGCTTCTGAGCATATCGCACAGCTCTTTTAGATGCTATCTGAAGTAAATGTGCATTTGTTCGTATCTTCATAACATTTTATAGTTAATTGAATAATTCACCAAGTTTGCAATTAATTTGGAACTCTGCTAACTCAGACATAAAATGTTCATGCTCACTAAAACAAACATTTGCTCAGTCTAAAATTTTCTTAGGAGGGACACTGATTGCAAGATATGGGCTTTGAATTTGTAAGTTGCGTTCTTGATACCTAAAAGTAGGTGCTGTGGGCTTCGACAAAGAATCGATTAAAGCAAGCCAGAGTACGGAAGTTTGGTAAGAATTTGCTGTAGGCGTAGGTATTTTGCATCAATTTCTTACTTTCTTGTTCCTCCGAGATGGCTCTAATCGCTTATCGTTACACAAAAAAAACATTTTTGAGATACTTCCTACTGATGAAATGCCATGCTGTCAAGTAACGCTTCAGATTTGTTCTGGGCGTGAACAGGAACCGGAAGACACCAACGGACAGTGCAGTCCTTTGCATTCCGAAATGGATTGACAAAATTGAAAATTTAATTTGCATAATTTGGCATTTGAAATAAAGAACGCATACTTCAAAGGCACGGTTGAACGCATACTTCTAACGTTTTGCTCCAATCAAGTTAATTGTCCACGAAAACGGATGTATGGTTTAATTGGAATTTGCGAAACTAGCGTTGCTTTCTACGGAAGCACAACACATTTAGAAAAAAATCGTAGCGCTGCAACAAGAGCAACCCAACAATCTGACGTAAAAGCAAACTTCTTAGCCCTATATACGCTTCAAACACTTAGAAAAACCTGCTAGCCATTCTTTCGAACAAACCTGCAAAAAGTCGCCATACGCATCTATTTCGCACTTGAGCGGTTTCGAGCGTTTGTAGAAATTTAACAGAGTGTTGCAAACGTCAGGGGCCATGAAGAAAGCACTGTCAGTGGCAACACACTCTTTCATGCCGCTGGTATCGGAAAAGCGAAGAATGCACCCATCAACAGCTTGCATTTGATCAGCAGACGGCTTGTGTAAGAACTTCTTACACTTCACCAGCAGGGAAGACTGCTCGAGCAGCAGGTAAACACCGTGCGTGGTGCCAATCTCAATTGAAGATGGATGCGCAAGTCCTGTTATACCTGCAACACACACATGAGTAAATAGCCGTCAGGTCTTCGCTGCACTGCATCTTCGCGTCAATGTGAATTAAGAAACGAGGTTCAAGATTTCCCACTTAACGCCGGTTGTAAACAACAGGAACAACGCCTCCTTAAAATTCGGATCGGATAAAATCGGGTGACCAGCGGCAAAGTACCTACAAAGGTGAATGAGATCTTCGCGAAACGACCGAACTTGGATAAGATATCACACATCGCTTGCAAATGCTGTAGTTCAATTCAGCACGGTTCTTACTCTGCAAACCGCCCCAGCCAAAATTGGTCGAAACATGTACCGAGCTGCGAAACACGTACTTGTTTTTTTCATTTCCAGCGAGTGCACCAGTAATGAAAAATGTGCCACACGCAATTTATATGAGTTACTTCTATGGCCAAACACCACGACTCAATCCACAAATGCATAGCACCTGCTTGTTGAAATTTCCAATTGATTCCACAGTCGTTGTAAACTTCAAGCGTGTCAGAGCAGCAAACAAAAACACCACCAGAGTCGATTTTTGAAGGAAAATCAATGTACGACGCCAACTTTACCTCCAACATGTGAAAGTTTGGTTCTCTCGTTGGAAAAGCAGTGAAAGCCTTCGCCAAATAAAAAGTAGTACATTCCCGCTGTGCGCTTTTACTGTACGACCCCTAAAATTGACGCAATCTTTTTTTATTCCGAATATATACTAACACGAGAATTACGTTTTTGGCAGCTGGATCCACAACTTCTCTGGTAGATTCAGTTCGCAGCTTGTTCATCATTCAATGGCCTTTTAAAGAGTCAGATCAACAACGCAGGCAAAAGAAGACAGGTTGAAACTGGATCAAAACTCGTGGACATTAGCGAGATATAGAAAATGTATCATTTGTATCTTATGGCAAAAAATCACATTTCGGTCTGCTACCAACTACCTAGGTATTACCTGACTTACAGCCATTAATGTAAGAAATAAATTTCACTATTATTTTACCAGGACAGATGCCAGGCGCTGCAGCAAGTCACTCGGGTTGAGGGGTGAATTGACACCCAACTTGCTGATTGAAGGGCGGACATTTCAAACGTTGAGCAATAGGCTACATGTGCTAAAAACATTTAGGCATCCAGCCTGTGCCCGTCGGATCAAGTCTTTATACATGGCATGGAGCTGCATCTAATTGGCAGCTGCTCTGACCATGCAATGAAGCCTGGGAAGCCGGATGCAACAACTACATGGACTGTGCATCTTCATGAAGTGGTGTGTTTATATCTACTGATAGATTCTTTTTAACCATGTGCTACAACACTTTTCGGTAACAAATCGCCTAATCCTTTCTTTAGTGAAACGAATGCTAAGGCGTGCTAGAGCAGCAGAGCTACATTACACCATAAAGGAAGAACCAGAATGCTAACATTAGTACAAAGTATCATATCAATATATTTTGTATGGACTAAGGGTACGTACAGTAATTTAGTTAAAGTAAGAGAAAAGGTTAAAAAATCGCGGAGTGCCTGTTAAAAATATTTAGGTGTAAATTACTTTGGAAGTTCGAAAATTTTCATCAAGATCGACGTCCAGCAACACCATAGCTTCCATTTTAAAAGAACATTATGCTATAATTGCCTGTAACGGACAACCGCTTTTCTTCATATCGACAGGTTGCATAATTAATAAAAACAACGTGAACAAGCACGTAGGGCTGTGCTGCTGTCTTCTCAAATAATTTCTACCCGATGTAGCTACACAAGTCTGAGCACAAGTCACCGCTTCGATTACAGCAAATCCGACCTCTAATGTCAGCAAGAATTGGCAGCCGCAGTTGGGCAAAAAATTAGATTGGCCAAATTGTTTTGTCCACGAAATTTATGGAGATACGCATGGGGAGCCACAAATAAGTATAATATTTCGCACAGAACCATCACAAGAACATACAGTGAGGTCGTAAAAATGCGAAATCATTTAGGTCTGAATGGGTTAGAATGTTTCACATAAATCAACCGAAGTGAACAGCACAGTTTCATAAAAATGAGCTGAATCACATCGGCAAAACAAAGTTTGGACAATGCAGCATTTGCGAAATTTTGAGTATTTTTGCAATATGTCGCAGTTTTGGAATCGCTAACCGAAACTATTGCATTTGCCGGCGATACAGCGCAGAAAAAAATCTACAAAATATTTTGCAAAACTCCGATACTATTCAGCATCCCTATAAATTTTCTTGCGTTTTGTTTAGATTTGGTTCGACAGGGATGCGAAGAGCAATATTAGATAAAATGTGACGTTTCACAATATTACAAATGAGATCAAAATCAAAACTGCCGTAAACAAGGGCTTAAAAATTTGCAAGTCGGATGCAACGCCAAACAGTGATAGTAAATTAAAATCCTTTTGAAAACGTAACGGAATTGATTGTGTTCTTCTTTGCAGTTGCAAATATTCACCGAGAATAACTACGATTGTCCCGGTTGGCCATTTGTCGCTGTGTTCGCGGCATGCCAACCAAAACCCCTTTCAAAATAAAATATCCACATAAAAAAGCGACGATTGCCGGAGAACTAGTGGCGATTTTTTCGCAAAGCTTACGACTGACCTTAATCGCAATGGTATTTCTTACGTCTTGGCTTGTTCAATCTATATTATGGTTTTAAATGACTTTGAAGGGAGTTTGGTTAGAGGCATTTTAAGATTAAGCCACAAAATCACACTAGCTCCAGCATAATATTCTAATCCTGGCCATAAAGCAACAAATATTCGTTTCGATTTTTTAACTTCTGGTCACAATGATTTTGCTACTATGAGGTTCTTGAAAATGCATTGTATGTAAGCAGCAACAATGTGATCATACTGCACGATATTAAACAATTGCTTAGTAAAATGTACTGACTTTGCCCAATACGCTTGCTGTTGGGAAACGTTGACTAAAACCACCAGCGTGTATGATAAGCGTTTTTCTGGATGTGAATGACTTTCCAAACTTTTCTTGAAGCTTCTCCAAAGCCACCAATGTGGATCCACCATTACCTGAACCATAGTACAAAGAAGCCTTAGGATCTTTGATAGACACCAAACAAAAACTGAAAATTCTGTCAGTAAAAGTAGGCAAGAAAAACTTTTTTTGCACAATTAAACTCATCAGAGCATCACTTTGGCAGAGTCCTACTAAAAGCGAAGTGTGCCTTTCACCTTCGTAGAAGGGAGCGTGCTTTCCATTCAATGGGAGAACGAAAAACTTATGCACAACTTCACCCGAAGTACCTAGACATCACACTTGACCGTACCTTATCTTTCAAACACTGTGGGGTCAAATCCAAGCCTGTTAACTACACGGGTCAAATCCAAGCATGTTAACTACACGGGTCAAATCCAAGCCTGTTAATTGCGGATGGGCAGACTCACCAGTTATGCTTTATAGTACTGTGGCTCTTTCCTGCAGTTGAGCAGAATACGCCTGCCTAGTGTGGTCACATTCCTGTCACGCTGCCAAAGTGGATTCGGCACTTTAACTAGTCCTATAGGAGAATCACTGGTTGCCTGCATTTGACGAAAGTTGACAACCTTTATTGTTTATCAGACATCCCTCCGCCAGCAATTAGAAGAATTATAATTAGTCACATGGTGTGTGAACGGCAAAAGCTTTGACCCTTGCTACCCAATGATTGGTCAATTTCTAGTCAGGGCTCCGCTCAAATCCCATGCCACCTTCCTTCCTCACTCACATGTAGCCCCTGCTTAAAAACGAAGCCACAATATTTGCTGTATGGGAAGAGCTCAGAGGCCCCAACCACAAATACTTGGTGTTAGAAAAGGGCTCTGACTCAGTTGCAATGAGTGGACCACCTAAACTGCTTGTGTGTCAGAATAGGCTGCCTCCGAACCCACAGCTGATGTACCTTGCCCCAGCTGCTGTCTCCCAAAAGCTGTGTCAATACCACACTTCCTTGAATGCCCATTCATGTCACGTGATGACCTACTGTCAGTTAATGAACGTGCTAAGAACTGCATTAAGAAGTTTTCTGAGCACCTGTGATGAAAAATATGATACGAAAAGAAAGAAGACCAAGGAGAAGAATTTAGACTATCACATTTACAAACCATGATTTTAAGTGTGACAGAAACTACAATGTGCATGGTTAAGTGCAGCACTCCCTTGGTGGATTGAGAAAGCAATCTCTTGTTCCAAAACTTTTTTCACATTAGTAGCAATGACAAAACAACCAAGCGATTTTATATCAGATAAAAAATATTTTACTTTATTTCAAAACCTGATTTTAGCCTTCTCAGCATGGAACTACCCATTTCAAACTATTGACTTGCAACTGAATGCATTTAAAAACATTGTTTTGTGCCAACTGGATTTAGTGGAATATTTTGAAATTGAATGATAGTAACTTGCAAGAATGTTGGTACAAATTTCACATTTTAATAAGATCAACACATTTATGATTTAATGAAGGTTAGCAAATTGTACTGTTGTGCCAATAACAATTAAATGCTCTAGGTTTGCAATAAGTTTGTGAGGAATCAGCCAACTGGCTCTGCTTTCTTTTTGCAATTATTCAAACTTGCACATATCTGTATGTAAGTAACTAGTCTCCACAAAAGTGACATATTTGAATCTATTTGAAGAACCTTTTAGGACTGAAGATGCATAACGGTACATGAAATCGATTTCCTATCAAAAAAAATTGAAGATTGATTCCTTGTTTACCCCCTTGTGGAGAGTACTTACTAGAAATTTGAATCCATCAGCAAATTTTTTAAGAGGAAATCAATTTCATGTAACACTATGCATCCAAATTCCTAAAATCTGCAAGCAATGCTTACGGCTGCTATGTCAATTAATAAATTTAAAACTGCAAACACGTTTTACGTACAGGTACAAAATAATTTAAATAAAATTCAAAGCCATTGACACATCACCAAGAAACACGAACTTTGCACAGGGTCAGAAAATCTTCAAGTCTTGTTTATAAATGAATACATATCAAAAACTCTGGGTCCACATTTTTGGAAACTTTAACAACTTACAAAAATTGCAGCAATCTTTCTTGCTATGGCTGTCAACTTATAAAAAATCGACTGGGTGTGCCACTGCTAAAAAGAAAAAATTTCAACTACAGATAATTTTTTTATGCATTTCACCTTGACTGTTAAAAGCTGTGAGGTCAAAGCTTAACCTAACCTTGCCATTGTTCTGTACATGACAAGTATCAGTAACTCAAAAACATCAACACTAAGATTATAACACAAGTATTTTGTTCATCAGAAAATGAAAGTTAAGACTTGAGAAACAGCTCATAGGACACCACTCAGTGCAAACTTTTTCAAGAAACATTACATGAAACAAATTCATAGTTAAACAGAAAACAATTTAAGCTATGCATCCTTATGGTGCAAGTACACACAAAAACCTTGGGTATAGAATAATACTTTTTAAAACAAGCAAAGAACTGATTTTTGTGGAAGCCACGCAAGCCAACTTTCCTTAGATATTGTTATACTAGCACTAAATACCTATCTTGGATCTGGGAGGATCAGCAACCACAATATATTCAGGAGATAATGGAAGCTCGCCACATGAAAGTTTGCTATGGATTTGATCTTCAAAAGCTTGTTTCTGAACATCATCAGCTGCTGTGATTACGATTACATCCCAAAAATTGTTTGCATTTTTGCCTGCAAGAGAAAAGACCTGCACCTTGAAGACACCTTTTAGAAGAAAAAACTTTTCTTTAATTTATACAATCAGTTAGAGTTGCTATATTCATGTCAATGCTGTACTGATATGAATAATTCTGAAACAATATATAAAATCATTGCTTGTTTTGTACCTTAGTTTTAGACAAACAACTATTGATGACAACATAAGAGAAAACTAGTAGAATTTTGTCACTCAACCTTCTACAACAAAATAAATAGAAAATCAAATGTAAACTTTGTATGGATAATGAATGTTTTGAATTTCTTTAATGTCAAGAAAAGACAAAACATCTAATACATGTCATATTAAAATAGGTGAATGGCTGCACTAAGAACAAATGAATTGAATTTCATCAGACTTATGAATGATCACCAACAAGCAACCAGTCTAATTACTCCACACAGTTCAGTGTACACTACACTTATCTGCTTCACAAGGTGATTTCATCATAGACACTTTGAGACATCTTAAGTTAAGTTTACTAAAATTTGTCCTACACTGAACCGACAGAAATGCACTAGGAATACAATAATTATGCCATTAGTAAACAAACAAAAATAAAAGAAAGAAATATCTGACAACGAAAGGAGAATGAGTGCAAATGTTTTGCTTCAGAAATGTTACTATGACATTTTTAGACACATGAATTACCAAAAAAAGTACTGGCATAAAGTTTATTTTCAAATAATTTTTCATCAACCCTTAAGTTTAACGATGTAAGACGAATCCCTCTGTAACCAATGAACCAAGTAACTTAATAGCTTGGTCTTTCTATACAATGATCAGCATGGCTAGCAAACAGTGATGTGGAAGCATCTAAACAAGGAGTGCCAAAGTACAGCCCAGAAGCATATTTCATAAGCCTCTGGCCTTGGATTATGCTGCATACAGCCCATCAATGCCTGAATTACGCTTCTTTGTCAAAGTAGCAATGATTTCTTATCACTGAAAGCATTTCCTGCATTGTGTACAATCGCAATGGATATTTAATGTTTTGAAGTGGCTATGGAACCACCTGTAGATCTTCATATTTGAAACCTTATTGATTATTTGGCTGCTCCGCCTCACATGACGCGGTTGGAATAAAACGCTCAATTTCAAATTTGTCACTCAAGTGGCACTGTCCTGGTAGCATAGTGGATGTGTATAGGTCTACTGTGCCAATGGTTTTCAATTTGGCTTTCAGCTTAACAACTTTCGTTTTCGTAATAGTGGTTGCAGTTTCAATTAATGGAACCAGTTTTTCTTTGCTTTTTTCAAAATTTCCTAAGTTAAGATTTAGGGGTTAGGGTTAACGTTAGGTTAGCATTAGGATAGTGTTACAGTATAGGGCTAATGTTAAGGTTACGTTTTTACAGGTGGGGGTCGAATAAGGCTTAAAATAAGATCCTCAGGCTGTTCTGTAGCCACTGCTTTAATGTTTCTTCTTTAAAACCCTAAACAATATGTCTGTATTACGTTAATCTTGAAAAATGTCAGATGAAAATGCTGGCCCACAGGCATTTTCACATGATCAAATCTGATCCTCTTTGATAGAATTTTAGATATTCCTCAATCCAACCATTGTTAATGATGCAAACTCACAGCAAAGCATCAAACCAAACAGGATCTGACAACATCAACCTAGAAAACTACCTTACCACGGATCTGATCAAAGATGTTAAATCTTCTTTGAGTTTCCCCAGTCAGATCCATTTTCACATTGTTATTGGTTGTGACCATTGCTTCTTTTATACCTGAATTCAACTACAGTAAATAATAATCTGAAACAAATTAATATATTACATTTTAAAACCAACAACCTTTACACCAAATGGAACAGGGATGAGCATCTGATGCACTAAATTGAGTTTAATTTTTACTTACATGTGTAACATAGCACATACACTACGGGTGCCCTGTAAATACGGATATCCGCCAGAAGAGGATGTTGGTGGTGGATATGAAATAACGTACCCGGACTTGCGTAAACTGATATTTTCAAGGGAGCAATGACACCACAATGGTAGTAAAAATAATATTTGTTGCTAGCCCAAGCTTGATTTCAGCCACCATCGCTCTCACACCAAGATTTTTCAGTTCTTCATAACATCTGTGTGTGTTACAGTATAGGATTACTATAAAATGGATGGCCAACTTCGTTGTCGTCATTGTTATGTTCATGCATCAGTGCGCCTTTGCTCCACGTATACATTTGCAGGGCAAAGCGTTGTACAAACTGTACAACACCACATAATTATCAGCTGTTGTGCTCTTTGCAAACCTGCAGGTAGCATATTTTCTTAATTTTTTGGTATTTGCAGGTTAACTGCAGGGTTTGAAGGCTGTATGCTTTTTCTGTATGCCAAAAATGTTGTTCCCTAGCCAATTAGTGCTGACTGATCTTCAACTTCTCAGGACAGCCATTGCACTGCCGAAAACAAAAAATCGCTGCTGAAGGTAAATAGCTAATGTGCTGCTGAAGCTAAAGAAATTTCTGATGTAAATGTTGGTAGATATTGTTCCGATCGGAAATCCCGAGCGGCATCTGCGCAAAGCTTCGCACTGTGGCAGAAAGCAACAATAGAGATCAGCCGACGAGATCACTCTAGTATTGCTTGTTCGCGCCACATATGTATAGTGTTTTTCTTCACACACATCTTGTTCATTGTGAATCACACATTCCATGCAACGCCACCAGAGAGGTTGCAACAACATCCCCTCCTTTTTACAACGAACCACACCGATCGCACGTTCTGTGTGAAGGCTGCACCTGGCACGACCTCCACATCCTGGTGACAGCACCACTTTGTTGACGTGTCTCATTCTGCAACCATAGGCTCAATTGGTGAATCTGATTCACTCTGTCCTACAAAAAGGCAGAGGTGTTCCGCATTACACAGGCTCACGGCTGCTTGAGACACGAAGCAGGCAGAGGATTTGAAAGGTGACACTGTACAATTTATTGCCCTCGACTCTTGCGTCGCATGTAATAACGCATAACGGCAACGTTTACCGAACATTAGCACAAACGGCAACTTGTCTTACCACGATGAAGAGACAAACATATTGCAAAAAACGGTCGATCGGTCAGTCAAACAACAACTCGCTCGTGACACTACTCGGAAAGAAGCTCAATGCAAAACTCCGCGAGGTCGTAAATACACGCGCAGAAATGCAAGCATTGTTGCCACTCTGTTATGAAGAAAAACCTCAGAATTTACCTTGAAAAAAACCCAGAAAATAATAAAAAAACCCAGACATACAAAATGTTTAAAACAAGTCAAAACCAAGCTTGAAAAGCATGCTACCAGTACTTGCGCATAAAAATTAAGGTAATACGGCTACGCATTATTTGCATCATATTTTTAACAAGATCAAGTCCACTGACATCAAAGCTCGATTAAAAAGAGATGTCAAACAAAGATATTTTAGAGATACAAGCAACGTTAATACCATTGCTTTTGATCGAGACCTGCACGAAACTCTAG
>JGI24021J15306_10001879_pt1 | contig 21570 bp, 14 predicted proteins | sample Ectturendosymbi1_FD_15306 | JGI IMG/M metagenome (IMG submission 15306)
TTTTTACAATGGGGAACGAACAGGAAAATTCCGTATGAAATACTTTGGATGTAGTGAGCTGTTGGTACTTGGTTGTATTAANCATAGATGTTCAGTATTAACCCAATTCTACTGTATAACAACCACTATTATATCAATTTTTTAAGGTGNTTTAGGGACNCGATTCGGGTCCCTAGAAATGAAAATCGGGTCCCTAGAATCAGGGAAAATTATCATCAGGTCACTAGAATCAGAGAAATCGGGTCCCTGCAGGTCCATACCGGGTACCTAATATTTACCTTAGAAAAACCCTGATTATATACAGTAATTTGTTTCTTTTCCTAGAACTTTGTAAATACATTGTGTACACCAGTATGGAAATGTTCATATTCCTTACAAGTGAGCTTACTTTTACAGTAACTCTATATCTTTTTCCTACAAGGTAAAAAGTTAAAAACTGACTCTAAAAACAAACCTAAATAACTTTCATGACTCGTATTGATGAAAACAAATATTAATCATTGGCGGAGACGTCGTCACACTGGTTGAAGAAAACGCAGCCATAAAGTTTGAGAACATTTTCGAGGCGAGTGAAAATAGGCCAACTAATGAAAAAGAATTGGTGAAAATCATTTGAACCTGTTTTCAAAAAGATTCACTTTAACGTGCGTAATATTCTTTGAATCTTGGAAGTTGAGCCTTAAAATGGAATAAAAAATAAAACGGTGGGAGTGCCATGGTCCTTTTTACTTTAAGGATATTAAACTGATGGCAAGCTTGAAATGCAGTTCACCTAATGACAGTCTATAAGAATATTAAATTTACAGTTATTTTTTGCAACTGTATTGTGCAATGTAGTTTTCGAAAGTTATTTTCTTCTAAATACCATAAAAAATCAAAACAGACAAGAAAGATTCTTTGAAAACATATTAAATATTTGCTTTATTTTCATAAAGGTAATGTCTAAGTATTTAAGCAGACTATAACTCAAAATCGAAATATTTGGAATTGTGCCAAAACTATTGATTTTGGGCCGTAACGTGCCAACCACTAACGCTAGATGGCCAATCAAGGGCTCTAAAACGCGGATTTTCCTTTAGTATATTTTAAAAGAAAAATCACGTAAATTGCCACTTGAACGTTTTTCTCACGCCCGATGGCGTCATCCAGACAACGTTTGACCTCCACCAGTCGTGACATTACACCATTACACTGTTTTTTTAATTCCCAATTTTTTAAATCGGAACTACAAGACTTTACGTATTTTTAGAGGGTTTGAACAATGCTCTACCTCTATCAGCTGGCCAGTTATGGCCGAATATGTGCAAGTCACAATTGTGGTTTTGCGGGACTTACAGGATTAAGCTGAGCACAGTTATTTTGCCGGACATCCATCACTACTACTGAACACCTGACCACACCTACTTTCATAAACGATAACAACGTCCCAGGAGCCTGTTTTTCGGTAGAAATATTGAATCTGCAGGAACGTACACATCAAGTAGATCTTTTCATTCTTCATCTCAAGACTTGTTCACGCAATTAAAAGTTTTTAAATTCTTTTGGCACGAAGCAATTATTCGGCGAAAAACAACTAATCTCGCCAACATATTTTTGATTCCGATGAAATACGGTTTTTGAAGAACTACTGAAATGAGTCACGTCAACAGAAGTTTAATAAACGAAAGTATCGCAGTGTTACCGCGTTGTGTNTGGTGACGTCAATATGTCGATTGCACCAACAGTTGATCTCTGTGACGTGGACTTCTGATGAAACAGTCTTTAGGGTTGGGGTTGNAAAACATATTGGCAATTTGTTCTTTCAAAAAACTTTCTCACGAAGCAGAAAACTTTTATTGCTCATTTTGAAACCCGTANTTTGCAAGTTGATTGTTACCAATGCCAGAGTCCTCAGAAAAACATTCGACAANTTGTTTTAAGATCGTTTTCTTCGGTCTACAGCCGGCTGTATAGACAGATCAATCACTTGAAAACTGAACTTATCCGCCTATTANCAAAGAAGATACAGAGCTTCTCAGCTGTTTACCCAATTTCAAAGGTGCACACCGTTCAGAGCGTTGCTTTTATAGAAGTCTAGGATAGTTAAATAATGGATTATGGATTGCGCAGTTAACTGCGACAAAGTGAAATTTGAGTCACAGCTGTCATCGTCCGAGCGTCAGCAGAACGTCTGGTTTGGCGACGTCGTATTCCACGTGCTTCTGAATACATCCAGCTTTGCACACCGGTTCTCTTTTCAACATTTTGCAAAATATGCTGCTTGTGCTGATTCGCCAAAAGCTTTTTTACGAGTTGCTGAGAATCTGGAAGTCACTTGAGATATTATTTCTATTGCTATATACTATGTCGTTGGCAGTAACATCATTATGGTTCAGACTGTCAAAGCTGTCCATTGATTTAAATGGGTCCGATATGATCTTTCAATGGTCTTTAAGGTCAGTTTAGTTGTTTCTGTCGTTTCGAAAGAACAGATCAGACGCGTCTAGGGACGCTGGTAGTCATGTACATAAATTGAACCTAGCCTTGTACAGGCAGTACAGATATAATGATTGTGAATAGTGTTGTTTTTGTTGACTGTACAGTATAACTGTTGCATCCAAGTTTGAAATGTGTATTGGCTGCTTTTGTTCAGACAATTTTCTCTCCTAATCGATTGTCGCTATTGTCGACATTTTCTCGCGGCAGTCGCTGCATTTTCGTCTGCACACAATGCAGAGAGAATAATATTTGTTGTACATGGTTTCAAGGCAGGAGGCGACTAGTATTCTAGCATTCGACACCAGCAGCCAGCTCTTGCAGCCGTATCGCACTGAAAATCCTATACTTTTAAAACGCAAATATAGCAATTACCTTTTCACGTGCTTGTTGCTCCGCTTAATGACGGCTGCGATGTCTGACGCTAATTCTGGCACAGTTGNAGCATCAAACGTGACGCTTAATTAGAGAATCAGTCATCTGGTTGCAAACTAGTGAGGATGGAGTNGCACGACTGCATTGCTGTCACTTAACTAATCATTGCAAGAAACGTGCAGAACAATTGCACATGTTAAAGCTCAACGAGAACATACGATATAATCGCTGAGTAGAAATTCATCGATAAAAGCGAGAAAGAATCTTGCGAATGTGCGTCAAGAAACTGCCAGACAAAGCCTTCGCATAGATTTTGGTCCAACGATAAGACTCCACAAATCCGCACCAAAGAGTATGTAACTGTTTCCAAAGCCGTCCAAGTGCATAATTTAGGTAAATTTGGCTGCCATCAAACCAATTTTCCTCTTTCAATGCTGCCAACGTTTTCACCCAAATGCTCGTACAAACGTTTACACGTCAGTGTCTTTAAATCTTTTCGAGACCTGGGGAAAGAAAGACTTGACGTGGGTTTTGTTCTGTGAAAAACGCTTCTGACAGCTCTGCCGTGAAACAATTTGGCTTCAATGAGAAAGACAAATAAAACTCTTATTTTCATCGCGACAAAGTGTTTTATAGAAATTTCCACTTTCACTTTTTTAATAGCTGCCCATATATTCAAACGCATCTGAAAGATTCTTACCCTCGCGGCGTTTCAAAGGTTTTCGTCTAGCGGTACTCATGGAAAGTATGTTTTTATTATGACGTCATTTCGCCAACAGTAGCCTGATTGTAAGGTAATAAAACAATGCCTTTGGCCCAAAGCTTTTGAAGAGTCCTTGATGATATATAGATTTTGCGTGTGACTGCATACACAAAATTGTCAGACGAATTTGCTGATCCTCGCTTTTCTTCTGCTGCCGATGTATATTCAATGATAAACTCGTTTTGGTAAAGCGCGTTGTGGTCGAGATGGTCAATAAAGTGAAGATGCAAAAATTTCACAGAGTTCTTTTGCTCCGACCAAGGTCCGCAACCAGGAGGGGCGAAGCCCACCCCAATTTTTTTCGTCCCCCTGGAAAAATGTATTGGACATAGTTCAAAAAAATTGGGCCCCTCTCAGAAAACTCTCCGCCCCACCTGGTGTCCCAAGCTGGTTACGGGCCTGCTCCGACCTTTGCTGCGTTTATAGAAACAAATTTTCTTTTTTATGATAACTTTCAGACTTAAATCATGTTTGAAAATCAACAATGAAACAGTACTAGAATCGCCAAACGCTGCACATAACCAGCCATTTTATGCAGCGAGCAGGTCACGAACACCGCGTTGCACATGATGGTGAAATTAGATTTAATGGGTGGCATCCGACTTTTGTTCCATGACGAACAAAGCTGACTGCTGGCCAGCTTCGTTAAAGGTGTCCCTTCTGTTATTCTGTCGTACACGAAGGACAAAGGAGTACGTTCTATCGGTGAGGTGGCTTGCCTTAATCGGTGAGTTTGCGTGATCAATGCGCGAACTTGCACTGTGCTGAACAGAACCGTTTAGACCTATCCGGGTTTTTGATGAAAGGCAAGCAACGCTCATTACGTGGTTTGATTTTTCCTTGACAAGTTTCATCCATTAAACGTCATGTTGTTGCGATAGCCCCAGGGCAAAATGCTGCCTACAATGGTTTGTTTATGTGTATTTTTTCGCCAAACCACAATCTGGTTGCGTTGTACACTACATCAGCCAGTTAACTATTAATACAGAAAGCATGTAGGAAAACCTGTACTGATCGTGATCATTAGCAACATTACAGTTTACGAGCTAGTGGAGACTGAAGAACATGCAGGTGCAGTAAGGACGCTAAAGTATTTTTTGCTTGACGGTAACACCAGCGGGCAAAATGCGCTTCGTTTCGTAAACCTCTTTTCAGGCTGTTTTCAGCCACGACAGCTAAGAGAGCTTGCTTGGAGTTTCTGATAAAATCCAAACACGTTCCAACATTGTAAAATTCAGGCAATTTCCAGTTTACTGGTGCAATATACAGTAGAAAGCAGGACAAAACCTCGCCTTGTTGCTCTGAGATATTACTTTTTTGTCATTGACGTTTGCTGTAGAAGTAGTTTCGAAAAACCAGTTGTGGCGAGAATGTACCTCACCCAAATGTTACAGTGGAAAAAAGGCCAGGCAAAGATTTTGAGGAATTCACAGGCTTGCATGTTCTTGCATTCTTTTTAGAATGTGCGTCTTGTGTCGAAGTTAAATGCAAGCAGTTGCTGCAGAGGAAAGACTTATCTTAATTGATTTCAGACCTCTGAAGCAACACTTTTTGACTATACGCCTGTCATGGCGAACAGGAATAACAAAAAATGTCCATTGCACGCACAAAAACGCATCATGCCATAAGGCAAGACATGTATTATTTAAGATAAAGTTGCAAACAACAGTAAATAATTCATCGACGATAGCGCATCGTCCGCGCAATGCTCTGAGATAAGGCATGAGATTTGTAAACAAACGGAAAAGCCATCGACAGGATTTTGGCTTTGATTGGGAAAAAGCCTGTAATGCTGGCCCTGATGAGACGATTTACGACCTTGTGGCCAACGTGTTGTGAGATGAAGGCATTGATCTATTCATAGCGAAAAAATGAAGTCAGAGCATGCGATCTTTAATGCCTCCAAATCGTTTAGGCCGTGGGTAGTGGCCACTCTCTATACAATGTTTGTTTCTAATGATTAAAAGCCCAATTGCTGCAAGCATTTTTATTTAATTTAACTTTTATTTTTATTCCATTTGGTTAATATAATTTAACTGGTTGTATCGTACGGAATCATATGCAAGGGCAGATATATTTTCAGTCTTTGACACTCTTTCTGTTTCAGTACATCACGGTATCCCAAATTATCTGTCACAAACTTCAAGACTCGTTGAATTGACTTTGATAAGAAATACTGCAATGAAATACCAAAAGCTATGAATAGGTATTTTTACTAACGTTGGTGTTAAATTTTCACCGTGGCATTAAATTTAAACATTTCACAACTTTTCAAAATGTTTTCCCTAGGCTCTGACAAAACTGTTGCAAAAGTATTGCAGCAAGAAGTTGTCCATAAATCAAAACACAGTGCTGAACTTGACGCTGTGTGCATATTTTGCGTTGTTTGCAGTTCATTGCTGTCGCCGTCAGATTGAGAAATATAACCATTCTTGGAAAGCCGCTTGCGTGGAATAACCCAGATTTAATTGCAACATTATGCCAGTCGTTTGGTACCTCGGCATTGCTTGTTTACAGGCAATAATTAAGCTTTGTCAGTTGCACGAATGCGCAATGTCTGAAGCAGTCACGTTGTGAAAATGCTTGATGACATTGTCGCGAGCACAAACAGCCCATGTCGTGTTTGTATGACGCTCTTTTCGCATGCATTCTAATGCCAATTGCTCTTGGACGTAGGAAGACGTCAGTTCACCTTCTTTGACTACGCATAACCTCGCTTAATGCTTCACGATTTCTCAAATTCGCCACACTTTGAACTCAAACTAATAGAGCACACAGCTGATCATTGGACATTAATCATTGTTGCAGTTGCGGCAAATTTTGCAGTGAAATCCCACAGGCTGATAAAATTTGCAATCACTTAATTCTGTATTTCATGCAAAAACTCTTTTTTTCGTGAGCGGATAGCCGGACATTTTGTAACGAGGCTGGTTTTACATTAAATGTGGTCATTTATCAATGTTTGTTTTTCACTTGTTGCATAGATACCATTTTTGCTACCTTGCATAAATCGAAGATTTTCCTGGAAATTTAATAATGCATAAATACGTTAAGATTTTAGTGAAGATCTTCAGCTCAAAATCATTTAACTTCAAACCGTAGTGTATAATAAATTAATCAACAGTTTTCGTTTCACTCGGTCCGATTCCAACTGCACTGTATTTTACTTTGTGTAGTTGGTTAATTTCGTTTACACCACTTAAAAGTTTTCTTATAATGTTCATTGCTTTTGGCTGTTCTTATTACCATTCCTGCAACTTTTCAGGGTTTCTGTGCAAACAGAGATTTTCTATGGTAAAACGGTAGATTTGTTTCAGGAACTCTGTGAGACTGCTACCAAATTTGTAAAAAACTGCTTTACTGTTATTTATTTGAAATTGTCTGCGAGTATGAAACTTCGTAGCATGAAATACAGCGCGAACATTTTTACTGCTCACGGTTCACTCTTCTCCAGTCTGCTGGCAACTTAATGGCTTCTATACAAGGGACAGTAATCCACTCAGCCACTGTTTGTTGAGTACATATCTATTTGTGGTGGTTCAGACCGTGCCTTGGTTTTCGTTTAATTTATTTGCAAATTTAATGGTTGATTCGAATCAAAATATGATGCACCTCTGTTTTCTATTACATCCACCACGATCGATAAATATATTTGAAAAAACAGCCAATTGCAATGAGCTGTCTTAATTGACGTTTAAGCTTCATCAGTGGCGCGCGCCGCTTGCAATGCGGCATTCCTTTGGCATGATCTCGCTGCGCCGGCCGCAACGGCTGCATAGAAATATGATAAATATCACATAGGATTAAGTTGTTTTTGATTAAAATACCGCGACGTCATACGATGCCAAGCTTGGCAACAAATACTAACAAGAAATACAGACGTTTTTAAAGATGATATAAGAGCCCTTTAAAGCTGACTGCAAAGTGCATATTGAAAACGTCTTGGTACTTAGAACGGATACAAACTGATTTGAAGGTGTTTTACTGCTATGTCGATTGTTTGATTCCAACGCACTTCTCGAAAAAACGTTTTGTTTTTAAATAACTATTTCATTAGACCCACTCTGTGTTTTCATGTGATGCAAGCGATAGTTTATCGCTGATGTTTTTTATTTGTTTATGATTCTGTATTTCTCGCACAATGCTTCAACATTTTATCAAAATTGTGGCTTTATGTTAGACGTTTCAGAATTATGAAGGACTGATGTGAACCACAAAAAAGCTTATGAAAGACTAATTTTGAGGCCATTGTTACATTTACCAGAAAATGCGATTTTAATGCCGATTATTCAGCTGGCCCAACCGAGTACGGCAGGTCGTACTCCGGGCATATTTGGAAACCTTGCCTTAGCTTGTTGTTGGTTACGTGTTGTATTTGACATGATGAGATTCACATGTTTCTGTCCATGATTTGTTGAATAGAAAATATTTGCTGCATGCCTGAACTAGCGCTCCTGCCCAAAAAGTGCTGTGAGTTAATTCATGACGTCAAAGGCGTCCACGCTATATATTGTTCTGCCGTCACTGGGAGATTAAGTCCAGCGGTTTGTGCGCTGATATTTATTGTAATCGCCTTCCTTTTGTGCAATCCTTTCAATCGCGCGATCAGTGGTGTAGGAGGGAGGAGATAGCACTTCAACAAGTGTTGCCAATTAACCTGTTTTACTTTGCTGAATGCAGCATGCTCGTTAAAATGACATCTCGGTGTTTTACAGTAACACGCTTCAAGGTATTTTGTGGTACATGCATTTCAACGCTGATGTTCTGCTAAATAGAATTGTTTCCACTGCCCTTCGCATAAATTTTTTGTCATATCTTAACTTTTCAACAAACAAATAGCGAATAGTTTCTTCCAGTCGACACATCGATTAATCATTGTGAAATCATTCAAAACATTGAGCAGAAGGTTAACAAGAGCAGAGTAACGCCTAAAACGTTTCAGGCTTGCAAAGCTTAGCAAGACGTTGTTTGCGAAATGAAAAGGATTAATATCAATGTTTCTCCATTGCTCGATGTTTAAAATATGCGGGACGCACGTTTTTGCCAATTAATCCATCAAGTAAACTCAACTTATACGGTTAACGAACGTTAATCCCCAGGTTTGTTGGGAATATCTTCGCTGAAATGTCTTCCGTCATTTAAACAAAGCTGCAAACAATACCACGGCCGAGAAGTTCGCTTAGGTTGCAGGTCTTGTCTTTTGCTCTCTTCTCTATCATGACCACGATCGGGTCAAATTTCGATTTAAACTTGCCCGCGGGTTTAAGTCTATTGTTTCGCTGAGGACTTTTATGCCCTCTGGACTATATTTATTTGCACTAGTCTTCCTTCTTGCCTGTAGCGGTGATGCACACTTCAAAAACACTTTGATAAAAGTCGTTGGCTGTATATTCGAAAGAAAAAGTGACAAAGTTTGGAACGGATGTGTGCGGTATTGTGTTGCGTGAACTTGAACACAAAGCAAATGTGTATTTCGGAAAAGACTTGCAGATTATGCTCAACAATGACTTTCTTAATAAAAAGCAAAAAAATAAATAGGAACGTGTTATCTTACTCTTGCGTCAAATAAAACCGGGATATATTTGTATAAAATCTAGACACTTACATTCTCTACCGTAGTCTGTTTAATTGTGATGTAACAACGAAACATTAGACGTAAGTGAAAGGTGCGTGACCAGAGTAAAGTTCAGTTCGTAAGAATTTCCCTTTCAGGGTTACGAAGAGCAGGATTCAAAGAATAGTCATAAAAGGATGAAGTTTTTAGCCATTTCATGACTGTTGCAAGATCAGTAAGGTGAGAATGATCAGTACTTTCCTGATGCTTACATTAGACCAGTGGCTCTTAGCCATCTGCAAGGTACTGAGCCCCGCACGTTTCATTTTGGAGAAATCATTGAATAAATGAAATATTTTCAGGTCTAAGTGCAAGGATAATAAAATGTAAAAATAATTGGGGAAATGAAATATTTTTTCATAGCAAACGTATATATTTTCCTAACGCAAAAAATGCATAAAGACCAAAATGAACGGTTCATTCGCCGAAACCCCAAGAGTCACTCGATCAAACTTCCATGAGGTTCGATTGAATTCAGGTTAAGAACCGCTGTATTAGATGGCGGTAAATACTTTTTAGGGAACATTGCCAAGAAAACTACCCCGGTGCTGTGTAGGTTTGTTGCATAAACAGACGAAGGATAAGAAACAATAAAATTGTTTTCATTCTCAACGACGTTGGAACGAAGCGAAAAGAGATGCATGTTACGTCAAGTTTCCAGGTGTTAGAATTTGGCTAGTAATAATGATTTTCGTCATATTTTTTGCCATTGTGATCGACATCCAAGTATAGCTATAGTTGTGGTAATTACCGATCTGGGCCAAGAAAAAACTGGAGCTTGTCAAAGCATGTGGTGATGACAGCGTTTGGTAATTGCGCGGACGGTTGTGTACCATGTCCAACCGAGNATTTATCCCTAAAGTGACCTACGTATTGAGATGTTGCTCGCACAGTTTATCATAATTCTTTATCTGCGTCCGCGTATCCAAAACGTCCCGAAGTATTTCGCATAAGATTTAAAAGCAAATTAAACAGCAAAAGCAAACCGCAAATCGTGCAAATGCGATACACGCAAATCGTGTATCGCAACGTAAGTAAATCCCCATGATAGTTACAATTACAGCAATACAATAGCAGCAATCACTGATACGTGATATTAAAAGTTATTGAAGGGCACGTTAAGAACGATATATGTAGTGCAAGCGCTTGCCAACCTTGGTTTCCATCACTCCAGTTTTGACTTGTTGGCAATGTCTTGGTAATGTTAAGGCTAGCCATAGCTCCGTGTATAGGACGATTATGCAAGATACGCTTTGGGCGTTGCGATCAACAAACTTAAATGTTTTGTCCAATCGTTACATTTTGTGTCAAATTACCGACTTTATTACACGTTACAACGTTTCGTCCAACGTTAGTGTTTGATGTTGGGACAACCAGCATCGTGAAGCAAATGCCGTCATCAAATTTTATGTTTAGATTAACTCCGGGTTCAATTACCAGTGAGAACTGTAAAGGGTGGAGTGAAACGTTGCTATCGATTGTAGAAGAAAAGTTAATGATAGAAATAAAAACTTTATTCTAGACAATGTCATTTCAGCTTAAAGCGAAAGCGAGTTTGGGATATTATGTGGCTCCAGAAAAAACAATTTCTTTTCTTTGCTCTATGCAGAGATGCTATATCTACGCGTTGACAGTGTTGAAAAATATATCTGTTATTATTAATGTTGACTTTGCCTTCCATTGGCACAGCACCGGTATATTCCAGACATTATATCAAACTATAGCTTCCTTGATTATGAACCCCTGTATATAGGAACAAGCGCAGAAACTCTTCTTTTCTGTGATTACTACCTCATTGTTTGACGTAGGTTTGTGGTGCACACGAGACATGGAGTCAGGACTTGCTTTCTGTAAGTGTGCATAGATGGCTTGAGGCTAGTTATTAGAACGATAAAGGTACAGTCTTTAATTGTACTAGGTCTAACTTTGCAGCCACAGCGTTACATCACAAAATCTAAAAACAAATTTCGAAAACTTGAAAATCAACTTTTCTTTGCGGAAATCTATATTAGGATATTATTTATCCCTTTGGGTAACCTTTGCTTTCCGCGGCAGCATCCTCTGGACCCAATTAGTTCGACAAACACGTTTTCAAAATTTGGTTTGGAGGTAAAACGCGTTGCAACGCTTTTTGTTCCCTGAAGCTTCAAAAGTATGTCAATCCATGGTGAATGCGTTTGCCACTGGTGCAACACCCTGCTTACCAGACAACGAAGTATCAGCGTATGCAATATATTTACAGTAAGGTACTTTTCCTTCAGTGGGAAAAGGTGCTGATCTAGTTTTAATTTCATGGCACACTTTAGCATGAATGAAATATATCATCCATGATTACGGTGTGGTGCTCGATGTTCTCAAGGTGCAGAGAAACCATGAATTGCTTTTCTGCAGGTTGCCATGTGCGAATTTCCTTCAAGTAGTAAATTTGACCAGCTTTCTTCAGATGGGTGTATTTTATTTATAACATGTAGCACTGATTTTAATCAACGTTTTTTTCTTTAATCGTGTTTGCTTCCTCTCTTAGTGAGTACCCACACCGTGCTTCACATAAAAGCTAAACACTGCTTTTTATAAGTCACAATAAACGTTTTGTAAATTAGAAACGAAATAAAGGATGTATGCTTCGCAATGACAGTCTAATATGATGCTCACGAATTGAGCAGTATGACAAACCATTTCCATGACGGCAGTCAATCATCAAGCTTTGGTGGTTGTTATCAATTTGACATTTTCGCTTTTTTAGCGAAACCGTGCAGTGCCTGGCAGCCTGACAGAAAAGAACTTTTTCGCCATCTTTGAATTCGTTGCTTTTTCATTTTTCTTTTTTTCCTTGTTTTTGGTTTCTCTCTTTGAGGCAAACGCTTTTCATTTTTTCATCGATTTTCGTGAGATTGCTGGAATTGTCAGGCAATTGCCATCAACGACAAGATGACCCGCTCATCGGAACCTGACCATACTTTCAGCCACTTTTGGCGTAGTGCGCTGACTGATGATATCACGGCACTTGAGCTCAGGCGCAGATTACGGTCTTCGGACGTCAGTTGCAGCTTCGTATCTTGACATATGGACCTAACATAAGCTGAAGGTTCTATCTTTGGAAAATGTTCCGATTAATTAAAATTCAATATTGATGCACGTATTAAACAAACGTTTATTGCTGGCACTTACAAAAGGATTACAAGAGTCGCCTTTCCATATCCAGGTATGAGCTGCGGAAAGATTTTTTTGCTGTGCGAGGGAATGTGGTTGTCAGTGACAACAAATGAGCCAGACAGACAAACAAGACCATTACAATTATCGCGTCGAGATGATGCGCACGTTCGCCTTTATCGCTGTTATTTGACTATGTTTACAGGTTTCCCCATACTCATAATCAATTGTGTTTGCTGTTTCCCACAGAAGGCTTCGTTAATTTGATTGTAAATGTTACTGCTTGGTTGAAAACAAAAGCTTTGGGACATAGAACAAGAACAGAGTAGATTATTGTACACTGTGCTGCAAATAGCTGGTGAGTGTTGCAGATCTTTTTATTTGTGTTTATTTTTTGCCTGTAGTTTGGGTGCTTTTTTGCAACAAGACCAAGTTACCTCACTTAGAGACAGCTGCACGTATCTTAAGAAATGAAAGTTAAAAGGCAAGAAGTTACTAATTACTACAAGTTACGTGAATTACTAATCTTATCTAATTGAATTTAGACAACAAAAAGTTTGGCCAAGACTTCACTATTCTTAAATATTTCTTCACGCAATGTCAAGCCGACAAGTTTGAAGATGTTAAACCAGTAAATTTAATAGGCTTTAAGGCGTTTTATATCAGATGACAGCAACGAAAATCGAAAACATCTGGCTGTGAGACAGAAGTTAAGTTTAACATCGTAGCAAGAAATTGAGGAAATTTTCCGCGTAAATATCGTCAAAACAGTTTGACTTTTCCCTTGAAAAAAGAAATATGTAATGAAAGCAGTTAATGACACAAAGTTGGAGCTAAAAAGANAGTTNGNGCTANNANGAAAGTAGTGTTGAGGAAAGTAGTGTTGANGAAAGTAGTGTTGANGANANTANTGTTGAGGANAGTANTGTTGAGGAAAGTAGTGTTGAGGAAAGTAGTGTTGAGGAAAGTAGTGTTGAGGAATCGTGCTGTTGAGTGGTCGACTTCGGCAACGGTTTTTGCAAATCCATCGCCTCCAACTCCATCGCTAAATAAGTACCAGTTCAATTGTTTGAACACTGTGATTGAGTATGAATGAATGGCCGCTTAACCCGACGACTTGGTAATTCACGTTGTTATCTGAATGAAACAAGTGAAAACGAAGACAATGAATAAGAAATGTCCAATAATGAAGCGAAAAATCAAAAAAAGCATGTGACCCATTTGTGATATCTTCTGTGATGTTAGCAGCAGTATGTGGAGCCCGTGGAGTATTTTCTGCGGAGATGGGGGATAGCTTTCTTTGCAACAATACAGCAATCAAGTGCAGAGAGGAGCGCGTTGAAACGCAACGAACACAGGATGGTGTTGGGATTGCCACCAAAATTATTTGCGTTGCGAAATGCTAAGTGCTTTTAAGGTAATTTGAAACTCACTCGTAGTTTACAGGTTAATTGCAAACGATTGTTTCGAAATTTAAATATTAGGCAACAGACTACAGAAAAAGGTGTGCTAAAATAGAACAATCTATTCAAAAGCACAATATATTTTTAGGTTTTATTGTTTGAGACAGGGATTAGCTCAGGTTGCTGATTACGATGATGACCATACACTTTAGTTAGATTTTACCCAAACGTGCCAGTTGGTTTTGTTGTAGGTTTCATCAGTTAAGAACACATTCAATGAAAAAACTTTGTCAAATTGCGGCGCCGGTTCGGGGAAGAGTTGGAAAATTGCTGCAAAAGTTTAATTTAAACAAACATTAAAGGGTGGTGCTCCACAGAGCTGCCTTTTGTAATTATTGTCTCCTTTTGACAACTGCTTTTGCTGCCACGTCAACGTTTATCTTTGCACGTCTTAGCAAATAACGCAGCTGATTTGGTTTAATTCGTAAACAGCTTAGAGTCTGTGTATAGGCACCGAAGGTTCGGTTCTAATCGGATTGACGATTCGACGCGTGCGAGTTGCACGATTGTAGCGTCATAAGCGTGACTTCCTATCTCACTTTTGCATGAAATCGTGCAATGTCACTGACCACGCCATGAAAAGGACACAGCAAGATGGAACTAACCATGATTTGGAAAAGACAGTTAGACGCTTAATGCAAAAGTGCCCTCGGTGGGAGAAAGGCACAACTTTCTTGTCACGTTCGAGGTTATAGAGGGTACCGCGCCTGTGGGCCACTGCTTGCAAGTGCGATCGAAGGACAAGCTTTATCGAAATGAAAACACATTCATTATCCGGTTATACACCTGCCGCCTGCCGTACATGGCCACGTGTGTAGGTGTGGAGTGTGATGTCATAATCGGAAAATAGGTTGCCTTGCAAGAATTGGAAAGGCAAGCATGTTTCTAGCACTCAACTAAACCTTTTTTGTGCCGGCAGTCAGAGTTTGTCTGTCAGTTGTCTGTGATTGAAGTAATCGAATCAAAGCGCAAATAGGTCTTAATATAATTGTCATGTCCGACTGGATTACAATTCGTGGAAACGTATTTGCTTCAGCTGAAAATTGCAAAATTTACAGTTCAGATTTAAATCAAAATTTTCAATTTTCAAAGACTTTTCGTTATGGTTTAAAAACGTTTTTTGAGGTTGTCTCCATCCAATAATTTCCGACTGGTTGAGATCCTGATGCTTGTGCGAGGAGAAAGCAAACAAGGAATAATTGATGATTGGGAAAATTTGGGTCGGACAAGACTGGAAGAAAAAAAGCTGATTTTTACTTGTTAAACTTCGAAAATATCAGCAGAAATTAGACAAATAACGAACAAAAATGTCGCTTGATTTGAACGACTGTTGCACAAGCTGCACGAAATTACTGTCAGATGTTTATTTAGGCGCTAGTCGTTGTTTCTCTGTTTCCTGAGGCTTATTCGCTCCTTCGTCAATTATAGGTAGTGAGAAAACGTGAACGTTCGACTTGGTCCAGAAGTGGAACGCTTCTGAAGTTGTACCAGTGTCGGTAATGTCCTCTACAGTACGTCTGCCGGCTGATAACATCAAGAAGCAATCTTTGCGATAAAATGTGCTGAACGTGAAGGTGACCGAGGTCAACTTTAAATGTGGCCAACGTACTGGAGAATTTCGCTGCTTGGTACCAATATTATCGAGATGATAATGTATATATCTGGGCGCATGGAATAAGCGTAATATGTTCATGGATTTCCCCTGCACGAGGGTTGAGTCACTCGGACTGCGAATGTAGATAAACTGCCAAATATTTTGTGATTTGATCCACTTTGTTGAGGTGTGACTGGAAGAGCCGTTGGAGCCTCACCTTCCACATAAACATTGCGACTGACGCCGCGGCGACAAAGCCTATGAAATTCTTTTAACTATCTTCGTGTCATTTCCTGCCATGTGCACCACTAAATGTGCAAAGCAGCTTGACTATTCACTCATATAATAGTGTCTACAAAATACAATACTTCTGTTAGAAACGTTATTCATTATCGGAAGATCTGATGTTGAAAAATGAAGTCAACCTTCGGGTGAAGCGAGCCTCACAATTGTTAGCGCAAAACCGTAGGTTCACGTTGTCAAACACGTTGCAAAACAAGAACATTTGTTGTGGACCAAGCCATGAGGTGTAATGAATGTTTATCACCAATATAATTTGTACCTTTGAGCAAGCTACGCTGTCAGCCAGATGCAAGTGCAACGATGATGCCAAGACAGAAAATGACAAGCAAACACATGGTTTGTGGTCAATAGTACACTCCTAACTAAAGTGCAACCTTATGATCAAGACAATTGTGTGTCTGGAGTCAAATCCGGTTTCCGGCTCCTGCTCCAAAACCTCAGTTGATTACGAAATATGGGAGTATTGCTTGATTGGTTTCGGGTGGGTTGAGGTTTAATTCCATGAGCAAATCCAAATTAAGATAAAGTTTGTAAAAAAATTGAATCAACGTTGACGCAAAGTTAACTACCAACAAAGAGACCGAATTTCAAAAATAAAAAGCATCAGTCTCGCAATTAAGTTAAACAATAATTCACGTTGAATGGCTATGGTTGCTGACTCTCTCCTATGTTAAGTGATTTTTGCCATCATTTTTTGGACAGGTGCTGTGACTGCATTTCACCTCAGCTACTGTATGTCGGCTGCACTTGTCAGCTCTTGTGTAATGGGCTTGTACTTAGGGACGTTGATCAGAAGGTCAGGCTAAGATCACTGGTTAGCGGCTCCGAAATTCACAATTAGTTTTCGGGAACAGTTTGAAGAGGATGCGTCATGGAAGGTCTCACCCTGGCTGGAGTGGCGTCGATATTGAATCACAACAAGCATATTTTAATCGACAATTACAGCCGTGAGTGGCACTCCAACTTAAATCAAACGAACAATGACCAGGTGGTGAATGGGATAGGTATTTGTGTCTATCGCAGATATCATGAAGCCATCGACGATGAAAAGAATGTAGTGTGTTTTTTAGGAGCAGCGGATTTTGAGATGGAATGTGCTGCGTTAGCGAGAATGTTCTATTTGCTTCTGTCTCGTTTTTTTTGTTGGGATGACTCAATGGTTCAATGATAGGTGTTTTTGATTTTTACTTTTAGCAAAAGTATAGAAGACAAAATAGCTGAACATAGATCGAGGAAGGCTGGCTTGGTATATTTGACTGCAGTTCGTATTTGTCAGCTACAAAAGTCCGTTTTTTCATTTTGGTGTTTGAGTTGTGTGCACATTCTTTGCATGTCTGGCCGGCAGCTTTGCGTAAAGCGGGATCGGTTATTGATATCACGTTGTGATTAGCAGGCAGTCTATCATGGCATACGGATATTGAAGGCGAAAAGATTTCGGAAATAAAAGGAGAAACGGTTATTTACGGTACAGGTTCGCAACTAAATATTTATGCACGGCATATCACTAAGATTGTCCTCTCTTGCGACAGTAAACATCTCAGTAATCCCTCCGGCGTGGAATTCTATGTCTGTGCAAATTAGCAAGGAGCTAGCATCGAAGTTTGGAAATCGCTAAAAATAATGCCTCTGTATTTGATGTCTCTTCTGTTTTTGCAGAAATGCGCGGGTTACATTTTTGAGCAGAACAACAAACAATAGACGCTTGCAATTCACGGAACAAGCAACTAAATACAACCTTGTAGCTTGACCGCTTGGCCGGAGTTTGCGTGTCCTAGACCTTCCATTTCTCAGTGAGACTTGCACAGATTTGTGTTTGAAGGGACAACACGTCGTTATGAAAATGCAGTTGGAAGTAAATCAACATTCGTTTCCAGAGCTTTAGTGACGACACTGACGGCATTGTTTGAACGACCGCTTGCTGTGCAGTGACGTCACAGTGCATTAATTGTTACTGCGAGTCGTGCGTGGAAGGAAGTCGCAGAAGGTTGTGGAGCAATCGCCGTTGCGTGGGAAGGGTACGAACGAGACAGGGAACGCTTGCATTGACGCAAATTCGTGACTATTTTCGTCTTACAACTTTTCACAAAATGCGGGTATTGAACCGTGACGTCGTGTTGTCTTCGTTTTCCATGTTCTTTAGAAGCCTCGCTTCCCTGACAGGGAAGCCATTTTCAGCAGAAACCAGGGGAAGGAGTTTACTATTTTTCTAAGCATTCGGATTTTTGTGCGAAATGCTTGGTGTTCGATGATTGCATTTCAAACAGCCTTTCTGTGATAGCAAACTATTTTATGGGTGAGGGAACGGTGGAAGTTTTTTTGTGACAATTTTGCGAAAGACGAACGACTTTTCCAGAACAAGCTCAATGGCTGAATCTGGGGAATGAAAATATGTTTTGCGCAGGCTGAGCGGGGTCAGTGAGGTTCGCCCATCATTGCAACGGGAGCAGCATGCATTGCAGGGTTTCGACAATAAGCACTTCCGCAAGGGACAAGCGGAGATTTACCAGGGGCGAAAGCCGTAAAACCCTTTCAGATGAACAGCTGAAAACGGTTAGAAAATGAACGGCCAATAGATTTTGGTATCATGTTCTGTGCGGCGCAGGAAAACATAACGGAAATTTCAAAAATGTTTGGTTTTTACAGAACAGGTGTTACGATTGGTGTGCTGGTTTTGTATACCTTTTGTTTATCGTTCTGAATTGCAGCCCCGAATCATATTTATGGCTAATTGGGCATGTGGTAATTAGGTCTGCGTTTTGATGAAAAATACCCGGCTTTGGCGTTTGTTTGGCAAAACGTGTTGTTGTAGTTCTCTTTTCGCTGTGAAAAGGATTGGCGCTTTTACTTATGTAAATGTGTACGCAATAAAGTATTCGTTGTTCACAAAGTGTATCCATTGAATGTTATTTGGATATATCAGTAATAACGAGCTCAAACATCTAATTACGCGTTTTGCTTCAAGTAATTTAAACAATCAGCATCTCAACTTGACCAGAGGTTAGAGCTTTCAGTAGGTTCATAAAACACGTTTTAGTAGAAAATTGACGACGTTTGTTGTGCTTACCTAATATAATCATCACCTCTTCAGTTAGGTTGTTAGGCATACTTGGTGTAATTGTCCCACTTCCACAGTNATAACTTCANCTTCATTCACGAAGTAATGATTTAATCACTCTATTTGGTGACGAGAAAACTAAATAAAGATTCACTGTGGTTGTAGAACGTCGAAGTAATGAGTTTGCAATGAAGCAACTTTCTTTGTTTTGCATGAAAGTTTGATTCGGTATTTTGCCGAAAAACTCAATTATCCATCTAAAAACTATTATTCAATATTTTTAATTTCACAATTTTGATCTTGAGCGCAAATCCTCATCAAGGCACGAATCTCGCCGGTCGGTAGTGTTGTCGCAAATTAAACCAACATTAAAATGAAGTGCGTGTGACTATAGCTCCCTTTTTATTGCTTTATTGTTTGTTGAATCAATAAAACCGGCACGTCAACAAAACATGTTTATGTGAGCCTGTGCAGTAACCCCTTCATTGTCCGGAAAGCTTCCTCGTGTTGCGCCGTGAGTTGAAGTGGTGGTTTTGGTTTGTAACGAAATACATTTAAACAGTAAGATAAGTTTCTGGCAAATCGCTGTGCCTCTATCTTATTTATTGGTTTATAAATCATAACAGCCAATGTAAATTACACCGTGCTTCCATTTCTTAATGCAGCAAACTATTAAGTGACCGACATCTTTGTGATCAATAGCGGTTCACAGCACTGATTTGAAACGTCTCACGAAACGTCGTTCGCTGCAGTAGTTGGGAAAGAGTCGTACTTTCCTTGTTTACCTTCTTCAGAATTCCCTGTTCAAATAATCCATAAACAAAGTCAAGCGTTTCCATAACGAAACAATTACAAAATCAACGTGTTTTGCAAACATTCCTGCAACGGATGGAATTTGCTGGTGTGTGCGCAGACGTACCGACGAGCGTTACAAGATTACTGTTGGGTTGCTGACCAAAAAATTCATGGCATGTCTTGGCAGTTTTCTTTTGGACACATGGCTCATTTTACGTCCGCATCAGACCTGTATTTTATGTACAAGGCACTGCAGCAATTTCTCTTGGGAGAAACAGTTAAGCAAACTTTAGTTTTCGCTCCAAGCGTTTGAGATAATGCACAAGATAAAAAAGATGTAGCACGCCAATCCAAAACGATATTATATGAGTTAGTGTGTGTTCACAATATGAAACTGCATTAATGAAGGAAAACACAAAACGAGAACAACTTATACTTCATGATGTACGGGACAAAATACCTGAGAAAAGCAAAAATGTGAGCAAAGGAAACAATTGTTTGAAACGTAGCAAAAAGGAAATGTAAAGACGTTAAACAAGAAGCAAAGGTTCTCTTCACACCAGTAACAACTTTGTGCTTCGAAATGAAGTTTTAAGCTGCCTCACGTATCGTATTTCGATGTTTGCTTCGAAGTAAATTCATCCTTGTCTTAATTAGCCAGCAATACTCGTCATGAACTAGGCAAGGCATAGTAGCAAACGATGTTTAATTTATTGAGTGGTTTTGTTTTACAGCTTGAACCTTATTCTATTCTGTGTATATCCAAAGATGCTGCGGATATTAAGCTTTGCCTCAATTCTTCACATAGCCACTGCATTACGTAAGTCGCACATTTTTTCCCTGATAAGTACTTTCAGTTTCATGAAATTTTGAGAATTTTTCACCATTATAAGTAAACCACGCTGAAAACGATATTGTGCGGAACATGCTTCTTACAACTTAGACCTGCATAAAATTCCCTACTTCTATTTGTTTTTTAATGAGAAAAAGTTTGAAACAGCGTGAAACTTGAAAACCTTGCAGGGTTGTAAAAGAAATGAATCTTTGCTGATGACGAAACATTTATTTTTCAAAGTGTGCAATATGATATTATTTAAATCACCAGTTTTCTTTTTGAATAACAATTCACGCCATAAGTCAAAGCTTTTTTGCTAAATTTCTACCTGAAACTCTGGCTAAATAACTGGTTCTGTTTGCCTTTTGCTCCATGTGACGTGTTTACAAATAGTCCTACTTCATTTATTTGCATCCCCTACAGTCGCACCAACAGATCTTGCGGTCAAAGAGACGACTCACAGCTTAAATGTGACCTGGGAGTCGCAAGACAGAAGGGCAGTGTACTTCGAAGCGAGAATAGCGCCTCTCGACAGCGGTGAAACAGTCGAGCAAGTGCAAGTAAGATGTTCCCTGCGATTTTTATCAGTTGAAAAAATGTGCAACTTGCTAGCTTCGACCTTAGCAACTAGGTAGAGCTGCATACATATCATCTACTAATTTCATTTTGGCTACAGATGCTGGCCAACGCCAGAAAGTAAACGTTTGGTGAAAACAATTTTTCCCTGCCGATGGATGTTTATTTTGGTGGTGAAAAGAATTATTTTCCAAAATTCTTAAACATGAATAAAAACATTCTGCGTAGAAACGTTATATAAATCGTTTGCTGAAAATTTTTTTGTCAGTGGCTCCGTCAACGTCACATCACGTGGAACGATCTGATACCCGGGAAAACGTACAACGTGACAATTTCCGCCATTGCTTCTGATGGGTCTCAGAGCCCTCCGGCCAAAGTTTCTGTCGTTACACGTATGTGAACCACCTCTGACGTAACTTGTCTGATGATTAAAGAATGCTGTTTGTTGTTTGTCATTCTGACGTCACTTCGACATCTTGTAAACAACACTGTGAAAAAAACGTGTGCATTAACGTACATGCAAAGGCGGTCAATAATGTGCAGAAGCTAATATGGAGCTATGTCTAAAAAAA
>JGI24021J15306_10001884_pt1 | contig 21553 bp, 7 predicted proteins | sample Ectturendosymbi1_FD_15306 | JGI IMG/M metagenome (IMG submission 15306)
AGCTCCCTATCACCATTTACATCGACCTCCCTGGCCTGACGGTTCTGGATGATGACACAACCGAATGGCTGCTCAACACCTGCCCTGAAATCTAGCGCAGCCAAGCAGTGGATAAAAGTCGCTCAAACGAAGACCATTTACAGGGTCACTACACAGTATTGAAAGTATTGTATTTCAAAAATCGGTTCAACACCTTGAAAATTTGGCCAAAATGTACTCTAACACTCCCACTCTCAGCAGACGTAGATCTACATCCGAGTTATGTCTCCTGTTCAACAGATGTAAATTTGTTTTTACCAAAAAGTGGGGCATAATTGGTTGTACTGTTTCTCACCTGGAAATGGTCTAAAAATATGGTCCCAGACTGAGTTTAAATGATATTACGTCTCAGATTGAGAATCCAAACTCTGTGGTTCAAAGGCTGTTTGAAAGCACGTTTCCTTTGAGTTATACTGCAACAGTGGCTANGATTTTGTGCAGTGGAAGTGCTTTAATATGCTGCCAAATGCTTGGAAAGCAGAGAGAAATGTATTGCAAATGTTTATGTAAGTATATTTAGGCATATTGATAAATTTTAATTGTTTAATGCCAGTGTTAGCTGCTTTTATTGACTCAAAATTGAAACAATGGCTCCAGTAGGTCAGGTTTGTTGCAGTGGTATGTAGCCTAAAATGTTTTCGAAATGATTTGATATGTTGGCAATAGATTAGTATAAAAGGTAGTGTAAATGCAACAAAATGTTTGCCATGGGTACCGCTTTAGCCTACAGGTGGAAAATGCTTAGCAGTATGTAAGCAGAATGTTTCTGATTAAACTGATTAGTTCAAAATTTGTTGTTGATTAAAATTATATAAAGTACACTGCAAGCATTTAAGTGTATTAAACATGTCTCTACTGCACCAAGTAATGAATTTTTGTACTGTAGATAGTGTGTGTGATTTGCCCAGAAAAATTTGTTTACAAAACTGCAAGAAACCAGCACTGCGACAGTGAATCCAAAGCAAGTAAGGTGTGGATTGTTATTATTGCACCTTCCATGTTAGCTCTTGGATATTGCAGCAATCAGGGCAGGTTGTGTTGCAACGCGTAACTAACAAGTATAATAACATTAGGGTTTCAGCAATATTTGTAAAGCCACAACAGTGACACCCACCAACATTAGGGTTTATGTCACTGCTGAAGAGCAATTCTTCCCAAACAATTAAACATTTATATAATGCTCAAAGTAAATAAGCATGGTGAAAAAATTTAGATGCTTTGTATTTTCTTAAGAATAGGCTAAACAGAACTTCACAATTTTTAATTTAATACATTGCAGCTTTTTGATCCTCTTTGGAGATTGGATTATGAGGAACACTGCAACAGCAACATTTCCCTGTGAATAACAACGTATGTCTGTCTAGGCAGCCAGCAATGACTACACAAGTTCAATTGCTAGGTAGCTGGCACCCATGTGATTAAGTGCATGATTAAGTTCAGTCACCACAAACAAGGAGGCTCAGAGACTTTTTTCTATATTAGGTTGAAGATACATCAGCAGAGTGGTGATGCCTGGCTTTTCCCTTTAGCTTATAGGGATTTTCCTTTAGAGCGGTAGTTCGTTCTTAACACTTGAGTCCGGCCACTTTTGGGGATTTGAAAAAAACGTTGAAACACACGCGGCTTTGCGCAGGAATTTTTCTGCTCCTGTACGGGTTATGGACCTGGTCAAAGCGTCAAAAGACACGGCAAGTCTTCTAGTCTGCACTCGAAAAAAAATGTTTTGCTTGGGGGATGTGGATCTTTTGTGAGTGACGTCATAAGTGGAGGACTTTTAGGCCACCTTGGCCCACTTTGCCTGGCCCTGGGCACCAACCATTAGGTGGTAGTATTTCACTGAAGTTTTTACTGGACACTAGGCTACAACCAAGTCCTTTGATACTTTGGATGACCTGCTGGGGTTTCAGGTTCAAAAGTTATAATCTAAACTAGTAAAAATATTTGACTACTTATCTAACTAGATAATTAATGAATTTGTTTGTTTATTTTAGATCATAACTTTTGAACCAGAAACGCTAGAAAGTTGATCAAAGGCTAAATTGATCAAAAGACTCAGACTCGAGCCTAGTTTCCAATGAAAACTTCAGCGAAACACTTTGGCCTAGTGGTTGTGCCCTAGGCCAGGCAACATGAGCCAAAATGACCCCAAAACTACTTCACTTATGACTTCAGTCACAAAAAATCCACACCCTCAACCAAAAATTTTTTTTCGAATGCAATCTACTAGACTGACCGATCGCTTTGAGCCCTTGTATAGCTCTCTAGCGCAATCAGCGGTGGAGCTAAGGCGTTGGCAAGGCAACNGAAAACTGCTGTTTTTTAGGCCAAAATCAAAGTACGAATATATCGTATGCCGGCTCTCAAAGTGTTAACAACCAGGGGGCGTCCAATGTGTTTCAAGGGTGGCGCAAACCCTTGTGTGAACTGCAACACAAAGTTTGATAATTAACCAATAAATACATTTGTTTATTCAACTTGCTTATTGTCAGGGGAGCTAGACACAAGGAGCAATTATTCAAAAAGGGGTGTGGCATAAAATGGTTAATAAACAAGTGTTACATAGCTTTAGAGTTTTAGGTTTACAGGTTCTTTTATAGGTTCAATGTTAGGTTAGGGTAGGGTTTTACAGGTTGTGTTACATAGCTTTATTCTTGGGCCAATTTAACTTTTCTAATATAGCTCCCAATCATTGCATTTTGTTCAGCTGATTTTATTGCTTAAAATGTACATTTCTACATTGACCAACTTTAATGCATCAAAACTATGCAATCCTGATATTTAACTGCAGGTAGCGTTCAACCATGTCCTGAGTCACATGACCATATTTTATTATTAGTGTCATAACTACTCAACTCTGCTTGCATGGCCATAGTCAAAGGCGAGGAAGATTTCAGTTTCATTTAGCATTTTCAGCTGTGTATTAACTGCCAGCAGCTGATCTCTACTGTACACTATACTAGGGTTTAGTTTTGATGTTGTCAGTCACCTAGCACTAGACCAGGGCTTGCAACCTGCAACTCCAGAATCACAGGTGGCCTTTAGCTCCTTTAAAGTGGCTCTCTGGATTTGACCAAACTTGGAGATAAATTGAGTTGATTACATGTTAGCCTATGCCCCTATATGAAGTCGCAAGAAAAATGAGATAAGTGTCAACGTTTTGTGGCTCCTCAGTCCCTTATGCTGGAAGAGTGGAAGATGAAGCAGAATTGCTTTTTTGTTGAAGGTAGCCAACTAGCCAACCCCTACACAAGACCTTGCGTAGCTGTTGCCATCCACCTACATACTGTGAATAACAGCAATTGACATCAAAGAAAGTAATGGATAGTTCAGCCTTAATCAGCCATATGACAAGAAAGCAACACTGCAAACTTGGATAAGTTAGAAATGTTGTAGCAGTGGTATAATGTTTTTTGTCGAGAAAGCTACAGAACAAGAAACAATCATTAAAGGGCCTCACCAGTTGACCTAAACAATCTTGTTATGAACACTAGTACTTATTTGTTACTAAATATGAACTGTTGACAGCAGATTATGCATTATTTTCTTACTGCAATTCCTGTAGGCTAAGCAATGATATTCATTTTGTTGCAAAATTAATACCAGGTGCTGTATTTAATGTAATTGCTTCACAAAACACCTGTAGTAAGAACAAAGGTAGAAAGGCTTAAACAACCAGTACTTTCAGTGAGATTTTATCTCTAATGAGGATAGGATGTACCAGAAGCACACAAACAAAAACAAACACAGAATATCAAAGAAAAACTACAATATGAAAAAAAGAAACCATTAGTGTAATATAAAAGCGAGCAGTAACACAAATGATGTGGGCAAGCATTGGGTGAAGACTTGAGGCATGCACATACATAGGTGACCGAAGTGACGAGAGGTTATGATGTAGAGAACAGTGCACCAACCATGACATAGCAAACGCACGTATCAATCAGAACCAAAAACAAGGTTTATTCACACAAATTATGAAGAAGCAACACAATTACCCATATATTTAAGATTATTTGAGATTGATGCAGTAAGTATTCATTGATTTATGCATTTATTCAAATTTACTTCTTATAACAGCTTAGTGGAAGATTAAGCAACTAATCTTTTTTAAAGNAGTGATATGCAGTGTGTGAAACTGTGCTTCATCAATAACAATTTTCGCAAAAGTNAAGAGCACAAAGGTTTATTTTCTTGTTCACAGAAAGTTTGTGAAGATTGATTTGTTTTGCAGTTTACTGTTAACATTTCCAGCTCTAGTTCCAATCACATGTGATTTCTCTGATACTGATAGCAGCTTTGTTTGTCATGCTACTACCTCTTGTGACAATCATCAATGCATGCATCCCTTGTTTTTTCAGAGTTGCATTTCACATCTAGCCTTTGGTAACACGAAAATAATGACCAACACAAACACACAGGCCAGAATTAAATGCATTTGTGAGTTGCTTGAAAGAACAAAGAAAAGCCGCAGGCCCATCTCATCTGACCGGCTTCACTTACATCGACCGAAATTGAAATAGCGTTAATATGTCGAAAAAGCGCATAAAAAGTTAGTGAAAACAAGTACACACTACTCATATGTAACAAATAATCCAAGCTTACCGAGATGTGGGACGATCGCAGTCGTAATTCATTGCTGCTTTGTTTCAAGTTGGCTTGATTCGCGTAAACTTAAAGACGGTGTTCCGCTGTAACTCTACCCCAAACCCTAACTCACGACTAGCGAGGAATGAGGACAAATCCGGCCAGTACTTCGCTGGTCTTTCAACTGGGATTGCTTATGACGTAATAAAATGCACATACCAGCTGACTAGCAACCGACACAATGGTATGGAAGTGGAAATGTCTTTTTTGAAAAAGTTAATTCCGCTTAGAAAAAATGCATACATCTTTCTAGCGTACTATTTTTTTATCAATAATCTTGCTCAAAGGCTTACCAAATCTTTTTTTCAGAAATTTAAAATACAGGTAACCACATCGTTTTGTGTGTGGTCACGTGGGTAAAACTTCGTTACGCACGACTGCATTCATTCGCGCCAAATAATGAAAATTCAAGATACCAGGCAGATTTTGCATTCAATCAGTGGCCGGAGTCTTACAGATCAGTTTTCGCTGAAGCAATTAGGAAGAAGTATGTGAAGAAGATTCACTTTAACCATTGTGATATTAAGAATCATCATTTCAGACCAAACTTTTGTTAAGGAAGACGTTATCTCCAGGCCAATCACGAAAGCGGGTCGTACGATCGAACGAAGGCCTAAGTTAGCATTGCAAGCAACATACCCACCGCAGTCATTTGTTGCGCCGTTCACGAAAATGCTAATGGGTGTATTTTCGCTACACGGTACCGTAAGAGGAACCCATTCCACATGATTTTATTTCCATTTGCAGTTGTTGCGTGTCACAATTCCTGTGTGCGACCTTTTAAGCTAACATACTCCATGGCCAAGAAAGATGGAAGCCAATAACTGGCAGTAGTTGAATGACTCATAGTATAAAAAGTAGGTTATGGTGGTCGAAAAAATGGCCTGCCATGTGTTAAATACCATAAATAAATAAAAACACCCTCAATTAGCTCCACCTAATAGAGTAATTATCATTATTTAAGCAGATGTTACATAGATTAGATCTGGTCATTAATTTGGAAAAAATAATGTATTACTATTTTATTTCCACTTTATCTCTAATCTGGAGTAAAATGCAAGAACTTAAATTTTACTCAAAATAGTCAACTTGTACATCTCAAGCAATCAATGTATTATTGAAAAGCTTTCAGATAGGATTCATGCTACTTTGGCATCCATTACAATTATTGATTACAGTATCTTTACTATCTAGTTCCTTCAAGCACCTTGCATTTCAAGAGTTAAAAATGTTTTACTTAGAATAGTTACATGCTGTATTCGTTTTAGGATCTTTATTTAAACTCAACAACCAAGAACCCAAGGTTATTTAAACTGAATTTCTAAGTCAAAGGTAGTTCAGTTGGTTTGCTTTAACTAAACCATATATTTAACAAAAATTATTTTTTCTTGGCTGAGTGATAGAAATCTTTCACGAATACTGCTATGGGAAAAGTACATACACAGGGTTGCACTCTACAGTCATGTTCACACTATCCCAAACAGATAAAATTCATATAGTTGAATCTTGCTATCATTGCCAAAAAAATGCAATTCATTGTATACTGCATCTTCATGGAAAGCTTAACCAGTTGTGAAATAAACAGATTCTTCATGATATTCTATCACTGGTTTCACAAAATTCATGTTTTATGCTACTTCAAAGAGTAGCAAAACTGTTGCATATCATTGAATAAGTTAAAATGTGAAATAACAACAGTGAAAAAAGAAAAACATGCACTAAAATTAAGAAGGGTTTTAGCACTATCACCAAGAAGCAAAGCTAGTACAGATATGGTATATTTGGATTAATTTTTTTGGGATAAAATACATCAATGCTTTAAGATCTACATGCAGGTAAATCTCATAGATACTCGCGAACTGAAATAGATTAGTTTCAATGCGCACAGTTAATTCTAAGCACCTCTCTGTACAGAGGAAATTCTGAGTGAAGATTAGCTTCAACCAATTTTAGTCTTGTTTTTAAGCCTCAATGTATACTTGATGACCTTGGATATCTTATAAAGCCTAATATTTGGGTTGTTTTCCTGTGTTAGTGTCAGTCTACACAAAAATAAAGTCTATCACCTGGGTGTATTTCATAATGATTTGATCATTAGACAAAGTCAAAGTAGTTTATATGGTAAACGTATGTTATGCAGACATAATCTAATGTAATATACAAATGCATCACTTGATACAATATGTTGTGTTATTCAGTGAATTTCCCAATCCTTCCTGTAAATTATAACATCTCTCAAGTTGACTGAAAACCTATTACCAGCTTCACCTCAAGACAGTTGGGTTCATTCTTTCCCTTAAGCATAGACATTCTTGTCTTAAATGCACCACTTTTGTATAGTGCAAGATGATTATTAGCTAGTGTTAAAGCAATGTGTAACACAAATATAACCCAATTTCACAAAACCTTCGTTTTAAATTATATTTTGTAGCATTTTCATCTTCAGAAACATGGCTTGAAATCCACTGTTAAATAATAGAAAGTTGACTTTAAACTGGAGTTAAACCACACTGGAGAAATTTGTCTGTAAGATCTTAGTGTCCAATTCTTTGCTGAGAAAGTATTCCTTTTGATAAGACAGAAACTGGAGAGACATCCATAATCTTCACTTAGATTAAACCATTGTATTTGTTTGGAAATCACTGAACATCTTATATAATGGTACTTTCTTATTTCAACTATCTTGTGTACTGTAATTTCAATAAAAGATATTCAATCCTGCGTTCAGTTCAATCGACTGATAAGCAACATTAAAATGTAACAAAACATTTTAATTAAAGATTCTGTATGTGGTAGTCATTAGTTTGTAAACAGTCACTGAGAAAAATGGTTGCTATGCAATCAATGCATAAAATGAACTTTAAACACCATAACCGCTGATGAACCATTTTTAAACACATTTTTCATGTAAATTTTGTGTTGCAATGGAATATCAAGACACTGATTAGTTGGGAAAACAACTCAACTGAAAACCACCATGCTCATGGTGATTGGACATCATTTAATCCAAGTTTATCTCAGAATAAAAGTAAATGCTAAAGTCACTGTGGAACCTTCCCTAATTTTAGTCTGGCATGACAAACACAGAAAACAAGATTATTAGAAAGGAAGGTCGAATTAACTTTGTGGTTGAATCTGTAGTTTGCAAGATATGCTGTCCAGAGTTTGGTGGAAATGCAAAATATCAAATAATTGCAAAGTTTTAATTGACCTACTAAACAAGCAGGATGTAAGCTAGTGTTGCTGTGCTATAAAGCCCATGTGGCTGTAGTATCGTCACCATGTATGGCAAGTCAGGAAGGAAACAAAACAATTTTGGCCCAGTATTCATAGAGTAACATATTAGAAAAAGGTGTTTACATTTGAATGACAATGGTTTGGGATTAAGTAATGGATTAACCTGCAATCTGTTATATTCATTCAACAACATCCAAATGAAAGTTTCAAATTTAACTCTTAATGGCAACCTTAGCTTTTTGCAATCATACTTGTAATCTGTTCATCCACAACACTTTATAATTTTTAAAACTTCATTTCTTCATGTTGCAACAGTATATGAATGAAATGCTATGCAGTAAACTTTTCAAATGGTTTATTATCTCAGGCAGAAACTGGTGTATAGGCACTTTTCTTAAAGAATAATTGCTGTTATGTAAGTGTGAAATGTTGGGACTTACGAGTTTCCTCAGTCTTTTTATTTGCTACATTTTCCCCTGGCATACTTTCGTTCATAGTGATAATGATATTTACAACTGTTGTTCCATTTTATTCTATTTTCAAATTATGGTCAATGATATTAACTATAAGCAATCATATTTTAGAAATTTGCTGGTATGAAAAATGCTTATTATTAGTAGTGGTTACTTTGTGGTGCACCAGTGGCACACCTAGTAATTATGTACAATTTACAGTTGATCACAAAATTCAGTGTGCATTTTCCTTCATTGTAAATGTAATAAATTGGTAAGTTAAGATTTATGTGGCGCATTTGATACATACCTTATATTTGATAACTTCTAAAATGTTTTCAACTTTTTTACTCCAACAACTGGCAACACATCACTCACTACATTAATTTCATTCATTGTTTTGAATGTTATGTTAATTTGCCAGCATTGCTAGGTTTAAATTCACAGTAGCATCAGCCAAAAATATTTTTTGTAATTTAAAATAAACATCATGAGGACCTCAAGCCAAAGCCTTGCTAATATACATTTGTTTTATGTGAAGAAAAGGCAAAACTAGTCCAAACATCTTAACTGAAAGGTATGATTTGTGCTGCCCTGATGATGTGAGACAGCGGTTGGCAAACTTTTATAATGATTCCCCAAACCACCCTTTCAGTCATAATTGAAGGCCCAATTTCATAGCTGTGTTGTATTCAGCTACCTGTTACATAAAAATGCTATGTTAATGTCATAAACTGTATAATGACAAAAAATATGCTTTGCAACATCAAACCATCAATGTTCCATGTTGTTAAACCAGCCTATGTTTTAGCCCAACCAACTGGTGCAGGACTGTAGCTCTTCCATACTGTGCAGTCCACAGCAAGTGCCCAATAAAAAGCACTAAATGGCCCACAATTGGGCTGAAGCTAAACAGTTTGCCGACCAATGAAGTAGGGGACTAGGCCAAATGGTTGCGGTCTGGTGATTGAGACTTATAGATCACATTTAAAAAGGAACAAATGTATCATTCAATTTAATCCTTTAGATAGCTAAGGCAAACAGGATTTACTACTATCAGTTTTTTTTAAGGAAAATGTTAGGTACCCGATATGATCCTGTAGGGACCCAATTTCTCTGATTCTAGGGACCTGATTTTCTTTGATTCTAGGGAACCGACTCGGGTCCCTAAAACACCTTAAAAAAACCCTGGTACTATATATGTATTTTTGACCCTAGTTTTTGACAGCTAATGGTTTTACAAATCAAAATGACAAAACTCACTGATTTTGTAAACAGCGAAAGCCACCAAGTTGTAAGCTACACTCTGATAAAAAGTGTAGAAATTGACTTTGAAAAAATACTCAATCAATATTGCGACATATCGTTGTAATTCGCCAAGGCTAAAGGTGCTTTTATAATTAGCCAGTGAGCTGAACAGTTCAGTTAATCATGACCTCAGTTCATGAGCCAGTGAGTTGAACAGTTCAGTTACTGAACATTGTCTCCAAGCTTAGGCTAATAGCTGTTTATTTCATTTCCTGAAAACTATGTTTTTTCCACTGAGTTGCACGTATCTAATTTACTCATATCATTACTGTGTGTGGAAGGCAAGTGTTGTGTTGAGGTTCTTGATCTAACAACTTCTTGAGCTTGTGTGACGGCCAAACTAGTGTGAGTGCGCTAGGCAGCGTCAACTTGCTGTATCTGCCACAACTACTGACTGTTCAAGGACGTGCGTTGCCGGGTGTATAGTTTAGAATAGAATATGATTTGAATGCGGTATTACGTCTCAGTTGTTCATCACAATTTTTGCATGAGTAAAGTCAATCGTTTTTAGCAACCTTATTCTAGTTTAGGTGAACGCAGGAAACAGCTTTCAGATTGTTTCATACTTGCGATGTGATTGGCTGTTCGCAGAGCGCCAGTTGTTGTGATGAAGGCAGCTCGTTCAGTCGGGTGCGTCGGGAAACTGTCTTGTTCAGAAAGTTGGAATGTTACTGTGATATTTAATGAGTGTGCCAGATGTACCCGGTCAATCTTGTTACGGTTGCAAAACGACTACTTCGCGGTAAGTCCTAAAACGGTATAGCGCAAGTAACTCCGTTGGACTAGACAGCTGCAAGTAGCCTACAGACTTGTACCGGTAGTAAAGCATTATCATGGCGGCAGCTTTTGGGCAGAGACAGCCTGAAACCACCAAACGTATGTTCGATAATAGGCAAGGGCATCACGATATACTAGGTATGCAAGTGTTTCATCTTGTTTTGGTTTGTCAAAAAAGTACTAAAAACAACCAGGAGAAAGGTTACTCACCCGACTGGTGTTGCGCAGTTGTGCCAAGAGACATTCTGTCGCCATCTTGTTTATGAACTGCTGAGATATTCAGCCGCGTACAGATAGTGGGGCTGTGCATCATACCTCCGCTATATGTGATTATTACTTGAAATTTATAGTACCCGTATGTTTCAGAGGTGCAATGCCATGTTCTGATGGAGACGTGGAAATTAACAGCCCTCCCAATGCCCCAGCTGCCACTTCGTCTCCGCAGAACAAACTTTTTACAGACACTCCCGAGAAGGGGCGTATAGGGCGACGGCGAAAATCCACTCCAAACGCAAAAAAATCCAACGATGGGCCTGTGCTGAGAGCAACTGTAAAGCCTGTTAAAAGGTTTACGCCTCAGTCCAACCCTAATAATGGTGAGTACCTGTGCAATAATGAATGATAGTGTCAAGTGTATGGTAATCAAAAGTATTCCAATTTTTGTTGATTTGGCATTGAACACTTTAAGTCTAATGCGCACTTTGCCAAACGTGCAGCATTTTCATCGGCAAAAAACAAGTTTGGACAGTTTTGATTCAAGAAATATTGCCGGTGTTTAAGTGCTACATGGATGGATAAATATAGGTGTACACTTTGGTATGCATGAAAGATAAAAGATATTTTTCAAGTACTTTTCATTTTCAAGGCAAGCAATGCTGTGGGTGGACTATTGTGCTGGGGACCAGTTCGCATCGATTGACTAGGTATTATTCATGCAAGATGCCAGATTTTGTTCTTGAGTTTGTCTTGGTACTTAGCATTACTGCTTGCATGAGGCAGAGAAAGGACAAAATGCAGTGATAAAGCCCATTTGAGCCCAGTGTGCACTGCCATTGTGATTCATCTATAATTTGCTAACACATTTTCTTGTGGATGTGAGCTATTGTCTGTGTAATTCCAACGTAAATTGCGTATTACACACTAGTTGCAAGAAGTGTCACATTTGCTTTTTTGAGGATGAGTTTTTTAGTTTGGTTGAGGATCCTTGTTGCAAAATATCCATCACCTCTACTTCTGCCTGGCTATATTACTATAGAACACAAAGACTGAAGTAAGAAATCCAGACTTTGTAGGTTTAAATCAGTTACCACCTTCACACAAGTTATTTTAGATTGATTCAAGGTTGGTGGTTTCTTGCAATTGAATTGGAAAAGCTTTTTCTCTGTTTGAGGTGCATGCAGGCTCGCACCGCCTTTTGTAAAGTCCTTATTAGGGATACTTTGGAACTGTATTGATGACGATTGTTGGGGTTGGTGCCTAAGTAGGCTTAATTTTCGAAAGTTAATTTTGTCAATTGTGTTTACTGCGGTGAGTTTTTACAACTAGAAAGTAAATTTCGACCGAAAGACATGTCTGCGCTTTCAACTTTAAAAACAGTGCCAGTGTGTAACGCTAAAGGATTTATCTTTTATGCGTTATTCATCAGACCTTCTAACTCGTGGATGTTGGAGAGTTTTCTTTAATAAGCATGGCTTGTCAGCATGTTCATTAGTTTCATTCTGTTAGTGTCACTGATAAAAAATAAATTTTGTCACAAAGGTAATTAATTAATGGGAACTCCAGAGCTTCGCAAACTGATGTTGAAAATGTAGTAGGGTATAATAATTTGGACCTACGCCAACGAACCCAGAGTGATTATTTTGAGACGTGCAGCTTGTGACAGGCATGTACGACCAACCACTACTGCCCAAAATACTTACCGTATATACTTGTGTATAAGTCGAGTTTGTGGGAGACAATGTTAAGGTAATATTTTTGGGGTCGACTTANACACAGGTAATGTTTATGGAGATGTTGTTGAAGAGTCGTATACAATGTGAATGTGAAAAGAAAACTTCGTNATTATACATGNAATGTNCGGTAGGTATATGTCGGCCTCAACAAACGCTCAAATTATGATTCTTCACCTTAAAAAAGGTGCATGCAGGCTCGCATNCTCACATCTCGACATTACTTCACAAAATTGTCAAATATCAGTGTAATTTGGGACAACGATTGCTGTTTCCTACAGTGACTGTGCCTGGAATCTACAGTCGACTTATACACAGGTGATACTTAAAATGACGCAATGTTTGGTCTTAAAATACACATCGACTTATAGATAAGATCAACTTATACACAAGTATATACGGTAGTTCTTGTTAGTTGAATTTATAATTTTGAAATGCAGGCCAAGTTATAGTAGATGCCGACTTCTGAATAGTTAAGTGTTAACTCATTTAATTCTCAGCCTTGTACCAGAATAATTTAATACTGTGAGGCTTATTTTGCAAATAAATGCAAAGTAGTAGTCATAAAATAAAAATGTCCCGTTAGTCACAAACAGCATGTCCCGTTAGCCACAAGAACATGCTCTGCAAATATCTCTGTTGCCAAACTGTAACTAGCAAATATTGAAAACTAATGTGTGGATTAAAAACCTTGATATATTGTCCGCACAATATTACCAAATCAAGAGTATATGTGCAGTCGATGAATAGACTTTGGAATTTCAATGTGTTTTTCGTATTTGGTACCTTTGTCCCCTGTCCCGTTAGTCACAAACAAATATTCAAATGATCAAAAAATTACGAGAGATGAATTTTTCCAAACATGCAAACAGTAAGTATGAGGCATCACTAACAAATGCTACTAGTTTTAGTTTTCTTCTATATTTCATGTTTGCTATAGAAATCAAAAAGTAGTCAAAATGTCCCGTTAGTCACATTTGGAATTGCCCTTTTGGGTTTTGTTTTTTTTGTAGGTACATCATAAGTGGAGTAGGTTTTTGGCCTTTTTGGCCCACTTCATCTGGCCCTAGGCTACAATCTGAGTCTTTTGATACTTTGTATGACTTGCTGGAGTTTCAGGTTCAAAAGTAATGATGTAGAAACAACAAAATAGTTAATTAATCCCGTAATTAGACAAAAAATTAGTTTGTTTATTTTAGATCATAACTTTTGAAAAAAACTAGAAAATTTACTGTAGGTATATGTCGGCCTCAACAAACGCTCAAATTATGATTCTTCACCTTAAAAAAGGTGCATGCAGGCTCGCATGCTTGCATCTCGACATTACTTCACAAAATTGTCAAATATCAGTGTAATTTGGGACAACGATTGCTGTTTCCTACAATGACTGTGCCTGGAATCTACAGTCGACTTATACACAGGTGGTACTTCAAATGACGCAATGTTTGGTCTTAAAATACACATCGACTTATAGATAAGATCAGCTTATACACAAGTGTATACGGTATTACATTTTAATGGCATTTACACATTAGAATAGCAAAATGATAATAATCAATAAATCCATATTAACTGTCTTCCATCAGTTTTTAATAAATGATTTGTTAAGTTAGGCAACATGCATTCCTACAACATTGCAAATATCATCTAAAGAATTTATTATTACCTCAAAACAGCTATCTTCAGGTCGATAGTTCTTCGCTCACATAGGGTTTAGGAGATGGAAGCTCAAGAACACCCCATTCTATATTTTAAAAATACAGCATATACAACATATAACTTTTAAACCAATGTTTTTCATCCGGCGGTTCGCGACCCGGAGGAGTCGTGAACCATCTTTGGAGGGGTCACGAGTAGATACTTATGTACACAGCTGTATTGCCTTACTCGAGCTTTAGACGGCGATCGTTGGATTATAGTGCGTTGCTATGATGGGTCGCTGTACAAAAAAAGTTGAAAAACACTGTTCTAAACCATTATTAAGCTCTGTATCAGCCCAGAATTTTGCTACTGTGTGTTTGTAACTCTGGTCCGTTTGTATTTTACTTTAAAGTAACAAATAAAAAGCAGTTTTTCGTTATTCTGATTATTTTTGATCCGAAGAAAGACGTCATTTACGGAGGAAAAAAGAAGTATAACTAGATAAGGACGAACAGGTTGAAGTAATTAGGTTCCCCCACGGCGTCGTCGACGCCGAATCAATTACAAAATTTTTCTAAGTAGGAAATTGATTTCATGTAAGTCTATGCATCTTCAGTCCTGAAATCTTACTCAAATAGATTCTACAAAGATTTCAGGATTGATGACGCGTGGAGTTCGTTAAATCAAATTTCTAATATAAAAATCCTAACTAATTCGACTGTGACCTCTTGGTGGAGAATAATTACTTGAAAACAGATGTGTGCAAGTCCGAATCATCACACAGTTATGACACCAGAGCCCACTCGGCTGTTTCCTCGAAAGCTTGCAGCAAACGCAGAGCTTTTGATTGTAGTGCGAACAGGTTTTTGAAATTATTACCGTACCCTAAATATTTACTCTTCTTCTATTAGGATATATGGGTATCTAAGTGGAAAAGCATCTGGTTAGTTTAGGTGTCCTGGGAGTAATATAGCTACGTTTTTGCTTGTTTAAAAACAGTTTATTGTGCAGTTGGTTACGATGTAATTATGCCGTATGTGATCGGGATACGAATCCGAAATTACACTATTTGCACTGCCTTTGTCTGGGTCGTTTTATGTTGTTCGAACGCTCACCCAAATAACCCCGAACGAATGAAAATTTTCCCAGAATGTTGCAAGTGTGTCGGCTCTTACGGGGTGAGTGCAATGTGCCAGGCAACATGTTTCGAATAGGTTTTGTTTCGTTGCAGATCGCCAACACCGATGGGACAGTTGCTGTCGGTGCTGTGGGGAAGGCTCAAGCACCGAGCGATCTCTTGCTAAGGCTGGCCCGGACTGCGCCCTACTATAAGCGAAATCGGCCTCACATTTGCTCGTTCTGGGTGAAAGGAGAATGTAAGAGAGGCGAAGAATGCCCATACAGGTACACCACAGTCGTTATGAAGTAATGCAGTCGTGTGCGATTAAGCGTGTCGAAGTCTCGAGCGCCATCTCGCGGAACTGGTCGCCGTTTTCCTCTCGCAAACGAAGCCGGAGATTTTCTATTTTCTTGTTAGCAAATTATATTAAAGCGCTGTCATTTTGCTTGTGAGTGACTTGTACGCGGACGCTAAAGATTCCATTGAGGCTCTAGAGATGAAATTACTTTGATTTAACAACCGTGCCGAAAGCATATACTGGAAGTTCTCGTTTAACTTATATGGATTTTTTTCAGTTCTGTTGTACGTCTCGTGCGTTTGCGAAAACAGCGAACCGTGAATATTACATAAAATATTTAACTGTTTCCACATTTTCCTTTCTATTTGTATTGCGCCATATCGCTGTTGTCATGATGTGCCTATTGCTCGCTTGCCTGCACATTGTTGTCCTTTGAAAAGAGTCGCGTCTTATTAGCGCTTGTATTTCAGGCACGAAAAGCCGACCGACCCTGACGACCCGCTCGCCGATCAAAACATCAAAGATCGATATTACGGCATCAACGACCCGGTGGCGAACAAGCTCCTCAACCGAGCGGCGGAGGCAGCGGAACAGGAAGCCGTCGCTCCTCCCGAAGACAAGACCATCACGACCCTTTACATCGGCGGTTTGGGTGACGTAGTGGACGAAGACGACCTCAGGTGAACTTTGCTAAAAATCGACTTGTTCGTCTGCATGGCAGATTCGAATATGATCATATCGGAGCACACGCGTCGATTGTGTGATTCTGCTCAATCTGGCTGCGAAACATTGGTGCTTGCGACCTAAAGAAAAACAGGACGCACTACAGATCAGAGTTCACCCACACGCTTCACTGTTCTGCGCAATTGCGTGAATTTTTTGCGTGATTATTGAGGTCTTTGAGCAAAACTACGATTACAATTACAAATATCTACTTTGGTCGTACCAGTGCAGCCTGTACTATTATTTTCGCTCGCGCGGTGTTGTTGCCAACGCACTCTTATTCGAATGTTGCGCACCTTCAGCTTTGCGTGGCTGACCTCGCAATTCCTAAAAAGTGTTTTTTTGGGTAGGAATAGCAACCATCAGCATCAAAGTCAAAAGCTACAAAACGACGGTAGTATCACAATTCATGCTTGGAAAGTAATGGAGAAGCTTTTCTAATGAAAGCGCGGCTTACGTACTGCGTATTAAATAATAGTATGTTCCCTGCTTAGTCATGCCATCTACAAATTTAACCGCGTGATCATTTGGCCATGTTAAAATCTATACCAAAAGGCTTCTTTTTCCTGCTTTTCCTCAGAAACGCAGATCTCCTTGCAGTGCACAAACACAGTCCCATTATTCCAGTTGCGCAAGAACACTTTTCATGCAGTGGGTTGTTGTCACGTACGCCTCAAAATCTAGTTGAGCAAATTGAAGAGGGCTGTGTGGTTAGAGAACCGTGTTGTTAACATTCGGAGTCGTTTGCGGAATGAAGCGTCTGTGACATGGCAGTTTAAACTGCCGTGTCACGTTGTGAAGTCAAGAAATGCAGTAGGCCGTTTCTGTGATTAAACAAAGTGTGTTGTTTGACTTTCGTTCGTTCTGCACTGTTCTTTCGCTCTTTGAGTGTGTTTGAAACAGCGTCGATATCACGCACTTTGGGGAAAGCCGGGGATGATGTCCAGCAATTTTACACGCTCTCAATGCCCTTTTCAGAAACCATTTCTACCAGTTTGGTGAGATCCGATCGATCCACCTGGTGAGCAAGCAGAACTGCTCCTTCGTCCAGTTCACCAAAAGAGCCGATGCTGAACAGGCTGCTCGACGCAGTGCTGGGAGACTGATTGTGAAAGGGAAACGGTGAGAAGGGTCGACTTGCCTGCGTTAAAATCTTATTCAGTGCCCGATGCCGTTGTTTAAGCCTGATTGAAAATACCAGATCTGTTGGTATTTCTTTGTCTTCTGTATATTGAATGAGTCAAAGCACATCTCGCTTTAACGTAGAATCTCGTTTTGTTCGGTATGTTTCAGCCTCGTTGTCCGTTGGGGAAAATCGCAAGGATCGGGCAAAAAGGAAGGCGACGGCAAGACGCAGTCGACCATGACCAAATACGATCCGGTCCCGGGGTTGCCCGGAGGTCAGTGCTGGTGCTTGTGTATAAATCATTACCGGGGCAAGTTTGTAGCATTTAACGCAGTGTTTCCCAACCTTTTTAGGCTTGCGGCACCCTACAAAAAAGAATAATAATTTACAGCACCCATAGCAATTTGCCTTGAGGTTTGACGACAGTTTGAAAATATATTTTTAATGATATGGTAAAAAAACGTGTTAGCCCGCGGCACCCCTGGGCACTGTATATGGCACCCCATGTTGGGAACCATTGATTTAACGTAACAAAGCGGTAATGTTGCGTGTCCAGGTGCCGAAACGTGCGTGTAATAGCAGGGTTCCCATGCAGTATTGAAAGTATTGAATTGTGAAATCGGTTTTCAGTACCTTGGAAAAGTACTGCTGAATCTGGCCAGAATGTACATGAAGTATTGAAAAAGTGTGGAATTCTAAATTCAGCCATTTGTTTATTCAAATTATGTTCCTGATTACACTCTTGCAGATGTTTTTGCATTATGTTCCATGAATGAAAATTTGGAAAAATAAAGCTAAATGATGGTATTAAACTCTTTTAATCTAGTATTGAAAAAGTGTGAAAAAATAGTTTTTTGAAAATGTGTGGGAACCCTCATAATTAGCTTTGTTGTTGTGAAAAGTGCTTTTTTGCAATTTTTCATCTGTTGCGTCTTTTTGTCAGCTCTGCCCTTGCCGTCGGAAGTCGGCGCTGGTCAAAGCTACAAGAAAGGAAGTTACATGGAACCGCCCCCGCCCGGTACATTCCCTACTCCGGGAATGCAGCCGGTACCGATTGGTCCGGGTCAGAACATGCCTCCTCCCATGATGATGATGCCTCCACCACCAGGTGTGCAACCAACCCAGACGCTCAGCCGTTTGCATAATTATTATATCCACGTTGGTTTTGTTCTTGGGCTCGGGAAACAGGCTGGTGACTTAATGCGCGACGGATAGAAAGTTGTCTGTTGCGTATCACCCCACCGTGCTTTTTAGTGCTTGTTTATAGCACGCTAAGAACGCGCGTGCACGCATTGCGCAGGAGGGAGAGTAAAAAAACTTACCTGTTCTGAGGTTTAACAGCGTTGGTCGCGGAATTCTCAACAAAAACGTTGCCAGATCGCCGACAGGGTCTTATCGTGCTTTGCTAGCATGTCCAACAAGACGAGCTCTAGCTTTGCAGCAAGCTGTTTGAGGAATCTCCCGCCTGGTTTTGCTTTCAACTTCTAGCGATGATTCAGGCTTGTTCTCATCATATAGCAACAATAAAGTCACAGCAGTAACGCACATAAGCGAATCATACCGCAATTGATCCAATTTCCTCGCTAAAGTTCCTTACTTTTTCATCAGGTTATGCCGGCGGCGCGCTGCCTCTGCCCCGCATGCCCATCCACTACCCATCACAGGATCCCCAGAGGATGGGAGCTCATCGCAAGTGATGGCGTGCATGTCACTCTGTCGAACGGCTCCGTTGGCGCGTTCGGGCGCTTTACTAAGCGCTCCCTTGCCTCGCGGCTTGCGCGGCGAGGAGCAAAACAGTGTGCAGAGCGAAAAAGCGATCGTTCCGGCAGCAACCGGATTGTACCGGTTTGCTTGCGCTGGTCGCGATGTTGTTTATTAGTGTCTTTGCGTTATGCGCCGAAGGCGCCTGCTTCCCTTTTACTGGGCGCGGCAGCCATCGTTGCTGTGCGGTGGCGCTCACACCATCCCCTTCACGCGACCATTCCGTGTGACAGCTCGATAGCCGCGCAAGGCGGATTGTGGAGGCAACTACCCCTCCACTACATTTTAAAACCGCGGTTTGTTGGTCAAAATTTTGCAACGGGGGTTGCAACCAAAAAAAATTAGCGCAATGACGAGTCAACTTGTTGGAAGAACAAGAGGACATGCGAAGTTTTAACTTACTCTTTTGAAAAGCCAAGAAGTTTGTGAAACTGCCCATTTATGTAATAACTGTTCTTGAGATAAGGTAAATTATTGTTTGCGAGGTTCCAAGTGTCGTGTTGGGCAAAGTTTGTGCTCCACGGGGAATTTCGTGAGTTTGGACTGGCGTGTGGAGCTTTATCAAGGAAAATCAAGTCCAATAGTAATGTGAGCGACCTGATTGGCGGAGAATTGAGGTGTTCCACGTAGACGTTGGATTCTTGCTGACCCTCATTGTGTAGAAACATTTACTCAGTGTTGATTGGCACCTGACTGCGGCGAAATTGGTCTGCGCTTTTAAATTTACGAAATAAATGCATGGTAGTCATCCAGAGCAAGCTGTGGATTGAGTCCGTGCATTCCGGTGGACTCAGTCGTAATATTCTGCTGTTCACTCTTTCCTTCAAAAGCAAGTAGACGCTGTCTGTCGAAAGAAATCCTTTACCAGCAAAGAATTAGACGCTAAGATCTTACAGAGTATTTATTTCGCCTGCTAGGTAGTCATCATCAGCTTTTCTTTGTTATAATACTGGCCGTTTATTTGGTGAAATATTTGCCTATGCATCTGCAATCCTACTCTTAAAGGAATATCCATTACATAGAAATGAAAGCTAATTTATTGAAAATGAAGTCACGTCTTTTACGGCCAAAGCAGTAATTGGCTCTTTCACAATGTTTTTGAAAATTTCGGAGAGGGGCAGTTTCCTCCTGATTGTGGGCCTGATGTGCAGTAATGGATCATTCCTATGCAGAATAAATTAAGCAAGATAGTAATTTGCCAATTACCGATTTTTACCCCAGGTATGCCAAAATACGGACCAAAAATTCGTTTCTAAATACTTCTTTGACGTTTCATCCTTTCAAAACACTTATTGCAACAATAGAAGTAATATCAACACCACTTGTGAAACTTATATTAGTACATTTAAAAATATCTTCTACCAAGATACTATTTGTTTACATTCTTCCGGAATGAAGCTCTTCCACATACTGTGGTTAACAAAAGGGTTGTTAACTTCATCTATCAAAGGAAAAGCCTTATACTGTATAAATATATGGTAGCAACAAAAGCCAGAACTTTCTGGTGGGTGTAAATTTTACGGGAATAAACTTGCTCACCACAAGGAATCCTTGAAGAAAATTAGTAAGACTAAACTTGGAATGTTAAAAAACCTGGAAGAAATTAGTGATTTAAGTCCACAAAAAACAAAAATAGGTAGGCATAGAATGCTACAAATCTGACTCCAGCCATCGCACCATTGTGAAGAACTCGGTATGCTTTTTTTCAAGATTGGCAAAAACATTTCTAAAACTGCTACACGCCCTAAACCTTTATATAACGTTCTTAATGAATCATTTTCCAACTAGTCCACTTCCTACTGCTGGTGAAGTAAGCCAAATAATTCTATCCCCAAAATGCAAAAACAACATCACACTCTTATTGTGACATTCCAGCAAACTTTTTAAACTGTTTGCTAATATTTTATCTTCATGCTTACCTGAAAATTTTAATAAATGTTGAGCACAAGGTTAATTCCCCACCATTTTAGTAATTACACATCTCAAATTTCCTAATTTGTGACTGTAGATCAATACCCATTCTGCCAACCCTCTCCAAAATGTTTGGAAAATTTATCTACATCAGATTGTAGGCAGGGCCAAATTAACCATTGGGCAAACCGGGCAAATGCCCGAGGCCTTCGCGTTTGAATATCAAAATACAACCAATCACTTGACGTTGTGTGGCTGTGTCAGGTAAGAATGTTAAAGAAAAAATTTTTCAACACCAGCTCTGCTTCTTCAGCCCAGGCGATGGCCACTTGCGAAAATATGGTGTCATGTAATTTTTACCTAAGCACATGGAGCCAAATAAACTTTCAGCGAAATTGCAATGATAAAAAGCCCATCTACTTGACGTTTGGTAGGGCTGTGTCAGGTTTAAACGTAGATGAACCAAAATTTTCGTCACTGCGAACTTTGCATGTAGAGTTAAAAGAACGAAAATGTGAAATTCGTTGATTTAAATTATGTTCAAGTAAACTCACGACAACAAGTTTA
>JGI24021J15306_10001885_pt1 | contig 21551 bp, 18 predicted proteins | sample Ectturendosymbi1_FD_15306 | JGI IMG/M metagenome (IMG submission 15306)
ATTTTTTATATTTTTTCATCACTATATAATCAACTAGTGATCTTTGATGTTATTGTATTTCCTCTTGCTGCTTCGTGTCATTTCGTGATTTGAGTCACAAAAATGCATGATTAAACCATACCATATCCAAATGTCGACTTTGCCCTTCCCTGGAAAAATTTCTGCGGACGCCCATGCTCCCGAAGATGTTACAGGAAAAAGAAAACATGCAATGCAGAGTAATAATAATTACACTGGGTATTATTTTGCTTACTATCATCTTTCGATGACTTTGTGGATCACACATACTGCAAATGCTGCGTGCTCGTTGTACGTGACATAAAAAGCTTAAAATATTACAATTGACATCTTAAAACTTATGAAGTTAAAAACTTTGGGTGCACAGATTAAAAATTAACCTCTCTTTAACTATGCACGTGCTGTCCAGGTTCAGAACGTTCTACAAGCTTCTCAAGCTCAGTGCACTCACACTTGATTCAAGCGTTTTTACACGGTCGTCTATTTTGAGCTGTACTTATTTTGTGAAGACTTTGTTTTCAAAAAGAATCAGATATTTATTGAAATATCTTCAACCCGAAGTTCACTGCTAGAAAAGTATAGATGTTGTTAAAAAGCAACTTTTTCAATCTTCTTCTTACGCATCATTGCTGGTGCAGTAGGATTATCTCAACCACACGCTTTTGCTCAGTGTTTGTTACAAATAGACCTACCATAATTTCTCAGGCTTAAACCAGGACCAATTCAAAACCATGAATGAAATAACCTGACGAGCGGTCGAAGGCCTGAGCTTGGCAAGTTTATCCCTGCATTGATTAAGTCAAGTTCTAGCTTACTTTCAGCACAAAATGACTCAAAACTAACTGGAAGTTATCCTGCCTTCTCAGAGCATACAAAATGACTTCGAACTGCACCAGTTGCTGTAGTTCCATTCAAGACAGTGGAAAAATAGCGCAACAATATACCCCCAATTTTACAAATGGCCATTGAGCGGAATTATTTCATAACAATGCATCATCAGGCTGGTGTTCATTTTGAAAATTTTACTGAAGTGAAATTCCGGGACATTTTTCTAACCGGGACGGGACACCGGGACAGACGTTTAAACTGGGACAGTCCCGGCCAAACCGGGACGTATGGTGGGTCTAGTTATAATAAACCATCCCACTTTGCTTTGCTCCTTGGATGCGACCCTCGGTATTTGAGTGACTTGATGACGCATTTTCACAATGATTTTCTTGTTTCACTTACTTCACAAGCGTAGAAATTGTTTCACAATTCATGCAAGTTATTGCAATCACAGAAATTTTTGTGCTTTTACAGCCACATCAAGAATAATTGAGCAATAACAATCAGTAATGCTTGAGTCATATGGATGTCGACAAGATACTGAAGTCATAACGTCTTAAACAAAAAAACAACTGCAGATCAATCTGGGGAACTAACAAGCTTCCACACTGTTGTCCTTGAAAAAAACAGACCATGCGCATGAGTGAAAAACCAGGGGGGAGTTGCTTGCCAGGACTTTGTTTCCTACTCTTTCGCCATGAAAACCTCCTGCAGAAGCAAGCAAAAGATCATTCCTGCTTTGTAATTTCGTCTCGCAGTCGGCAACTAACAGACCGTGACAGTACGTGGTTTGGCCAAACGCATTCAGCCAAAGTTTCTGTGTATACCATCCAAAATACTAGAGGCGAAAGCGGGAAGCTGCGAACTGCCTCTAACAACTTCGGATTGTTTTGTAAGCATCACTGTTTGCTTTTCGTTTGTTTGGATTTCGTTTCGCATGAATGCCTCCTTGGCGTGCTGTTGTTGCTTCGCCGTACTGTATGAGCTCAACTTCCACCAAGCATGCTGTTCCAAGCAGTGACTAGAAGCGAAGTCAAGAAATGGAATAAAAAGCGTTCTAAAAACAATACAACCGTAATAATTTCGACATTGGCGTCACTGCTGACACACCCAACTTCACCACCCACATCGCTTTCAATTATTCAAGTAACTTCAACTGGAGGCAAAAATTTTCGTCAACATCTTCCACGAGCGCTGACGCAAATCTTTCAAAGTTGACGCTACACAGGCAGAAACGCAGCTGGAGCTTCTTGATGTTGTCACACAAGTTCGCAATTTGCTAATTTGCGATGAAGGTTGTGGAAAAATACGCAGAGCAGAAAGTGCTTGAATACCTGCGTGTTGTAATCCTTCGCTTCGAAATACCTTAAGATTAAGAGTTTTTATTTAGAAAGGTGTGTTATGCGACTGATACTTAAGCTGTTGGGAATGAAAAATTTCGCAGCATTCTGAAACACCAAACAATTGTGTGATGTTACTGTGTCATCACATGAATTCGTCTTCCAGCAACGATTCAATCTGTTTGGACAATATAAATGAAGAAGCTATCCGCATTCTTCACAAAGCTAAATAATTTGATGTTGGTTTTAGTGCCTTTAAGAAAAAAAACAATGCATTTAAATCAGCTGACTATCAGTGGAGAGAATGAGACCACGTTAATAACTCCGTTAGCGATATCATCATTATCATTCTGCAAAGCTTCGAAATAAAGCCAATGAAGAATTGTTGGCATACGCTTTCATACTAATTTTTCTTTGCACTTCGCTTTGGGTGATGCTTAAAGTACAAAATATTACATTCACTAAAGCATCCACAGTTGAAATGAAGTGCCTGGTCCTGGTGGTCCAGAACAAGGTCTTCAATGGAGAAGTGCATATTTATGTCACTGGTATCTGTTTGATTGATAGAAAAATTTGATAAGTTAGGGCAAAGCTGAAAATGAAAACGTAAATTTCTGACATACGTAGTTACCTACTACACATAGGCTACGTGGCAATATCCGTCTTTTTGTAGTGCAGTGGGAAAAGTGGTTTACTGCAGTAAGCAACACATCGGGCGTCTCCTTTTGGCCTGCATCTTATATATGATGCGCAGTTCAAAACATAGCTATCGAAAAGGATTACTCGGGTTGAATTAAAAAATTAATCATTCATTCCAGCGTGGGCGTCGGAAAGATTTTTTTCCAGGGGGCCAATAGTAGATTTTCCATGGGGGGAAAAGTGGTGAAATTTCATTTTACCCACTCTAAACTAAGAAAACAACCTTTTTACCAAAAATTTAATAGGAAAACGTCAGATTTCAAAATCCGGGAGGGGCTTGACCCCCTGCCCCTTCCTTCCGACGCCCATGGATTCCAGTGCTCCTACGCTTACGATCTTTAGCTAAAAGTTTCAATGCACCGCACGGTTGTAGTTGATTTTATTCCGCTGAAAACAGGTAACACAGTACAAGACGAAGGAAACAGTCGAAAGATTTGAGTACGTTCGCAACACAATATTGAATATTTCGCTGGAAAAACTTAAATGCTTGTTTTGCTAGTGGTCAAATCGCTAGACTGGGGCGACGCTGCTAAATGGGAAAAGTTTTGTAGAAAAGGAAGCGGGGAACCATTCGGAAAATACGCGTTAGGATAGGGTGCGACACTTGCCGTTGGTAAAATATTTAATGGTGGAGAAAATGGATGAAACTGCCACGCGTTTGCAAAAGTTTTTGACAGCAGAAGGTCATCTGCAGGCGGAGTCACATTAGCTGTTTCGGAAGAAGGCAAGACGTTTTTGTCAGGGGAAGAAGACACATCCGAATGGCAGCTCCCTCGGGATGATGTCGTCAACCAAGGTCGTTCAATGCTTTCCGGCATTGATACTTCTCTCTTGTCTTCTTTGAAATTCCCATCACTGCGTTGCAGTGCATCAGACATCGCATGAGAATTGGCNCAACTCCACTGTTCAGGGGGTTTCACATCCGAGTTCGTGGCAGGAAACGTGATGTTCGTCCACGGAGAAAAATAGCGATGGGCAGCAGGTAGCTGGCCAATCAAGGCAGCATAAGACGCCAACTGGCCGTAGTATCTTTCCAGAGGCGTTGCGGCGGTTTGCAGATTCGCGTAACCGCTAAATGCTTGAGGTGGAAGCTTCAATTGATTTTCAATGTAGCTGCTGGCCTCGCGAGACTGCGTCTGGGTGATCTTGGATAAAAGCAATGGGTTTTGGAACAAATGGACGAAGTTCATAGGGGATGCAGAAGCTTCTCTCTTGCCGCCGTACGCAATACTGGAGAAATTTGCCTGGGGGTAGGGATATGACGTTTGGGGGGTGGTGAGTGACGATATTCCCGGCAAGAAAGTTTGATCACCAAATGCCTGAACAAATGCTCGTCTTCGTATTGCCATGCGTCCCCTGAAAATAAATTTAATGTTTGTCAAAAAGTAATGCATTTACCTCAACGTCACATTCACACAATATTCTTGTACCACGTGACGAAATAAATGCCAAAATTAAAGTCAAGCCAAACATGCAGAAAATTATTTCCCTATTAAAACTTAGCAAAAATGCAAAATTGTTGGAATTTATCTGTCCTGAGAAGATTTTTCTAGTTTGCCAACAACCAATGATGTTGTTCTCGGCATAACATGAAGAAAAAGCTTACTTCGATATTCAAATACATAGTCTTGGGCGGTTAGATCTTGTGACTGAAAAAACGTAAGAAAAATTAACGTTTTGCCACAAAAAAGCAGTTGTGGTAGCTTTATAGCTGAATGTTTGGTCTAATCTTAAACGCAACAATTTGAACACATAGCACCTCTACCTTTGCTGCGCTACAATCGGTATGACTTTATGGTCAAACTTTAGAGACTTGTCGAGGAAGAGTTTTATAGCATTACTTCTCAAGAACTAATCTGAGAATATCTAATTCCTTCCTCATGGGCATGAACGTCTCTGTGAAAGAGTCGTTCAGAACTCTTTTTAATCTCTCTAAGAATGCTCCACAAGAAATGATGCATCTGATTCATGAATACCTACCTGCGGCGCCGGCTTACCGAAAAGTTGAAAACAAGCTTTTCATAATTTAAAAATGGTGGATGCATACATTACCACTGCAGCAAAATACAGAAATGAATTGAACAAGCGCAGCACGCACTGCCAACAGATTTAAATCAAAGTGCAAAGACTTCATTCTTTTACAAACAGCAGCATCACCGAATCTGTTACATCAAAGCTAACTAATTTTTTTAATTTATCTATTTTTGTATATAATCCCAGATCAGCTCGAAATTATGGAAAAAAAATTTGTGTTTACCTTTGCGATTCCCTAAGCTCCAGTGAGACTGCTAAGCATAAAACTTTGCCTGTAAATTCGGTTTAATCGGTGGTGTTAGAGTTGCCGCAGGTCTATTTTGCTGATGAATCCATAAACTGTGAACGATGTTTCCAAATTATTACAATTTTTCAAATTTCTAGCTATGCCTGTGTTACTCCCTTTCTAACTTTCAAAGTGCTTTAGAATTTTGTCATTGTCTGTTTATGAGCAGAACTTCAGTCAGCATTTTCTACTAAGCTGTGCTTGATTATGTTGAATGAAATTGAGACAAGTGTTCGAGCGACAGAAGCTCTTGGGCAAAACAATCTGATTTCACATTATAAAAAAGTCATTCTGTTGCATAACGAATTTTTATATTCTTTTTAACTGCAGAAAAAAACTTCCTACATATTGCGTCCTCACCCAGCATCATATGTCGCATAATCAGGCAAAAAGTTTAGAGAAACCTAAACCATTGTTATATAAGAAAAAATGAAGCAAATCACGGTTTGTTGCGTAATTTTTTCTTGTACAACTTTGCAAGAAAGCTTTGCAAGCTCATTCTATTAAGCCATGGTTGTTTTTAGAGAATTTTTACATCAATACAATTCCACCTCGTGAAGGGCACTAATTTCCTCCGAATAACGGAGTGTCTATCAATCGCGAGCTGTCTTTTAGAACACGAGCTTGTGCAGGAAAGTATTGGGCACGGGAAACGTCGCAAGCTTCTGCATGTCAAGTCGGTAGAATAAGCTGCACCATTTGCAAGAAGTAGTCATTTCATGACACGTTACACCCACTTCAAACGCCCCGGTGTCTTTGATTCAACCCAATGACTTGATACTGAATGTAAACAAAAAAATACGGCGTCGGATTTTTAATCGGATTTGAACTTGGGCGGCGCGGAGGTTGTCGTGGTTTTGTTCGCGACGAGATACTTTGCCGAGCCACGGTGTGGCGATGCCAAAAACGTCACAGAAGTGAGACCATCTACCGCGCGCTTCGAGTGGTTTGTTGAAGCGCAGGGCAATAAGCAAAGTGAAGGTCTAAACACTCTTTCATGACAGTGGGTGGTCCCGGAAAAGTTGCTTGTTTGATTTCAATTATGTTCAAGTGCATTCGGACAGGTTAACTTGACGCATAGGTCGGTCTACTTTGCTCTTTCCAGCAGCAATTGGCGACAGTTAAGTTGACCCGATGTAATTCAGTTCTTATTTATCCTCCCTCGACATATAATTCTCTTGCTGTGTGACATATAATTCGACATATAATTCTCTTGCTGTGTGTACTTTTTCTGAAGAAAAAGTAGAGAATACAGTGGCAGGGTTTTTTTTGAGGAAAATGTTAGGTACCCGGTATGGACCTGTACGAACCCGATTTTTCTGATTCTAGGGACCCGATGATAATTTTCTCTGATTCTAGGGACCCGAATCGGGTCCCTAAAACGCCTTAAAAAACCCTGACAGTAGCATATTCGGAATTATCACTCTATTAATGTAGTAGTCTTTAAAAAACAAAACTACCACTGTGACCAAGGAAGTAAAACAGACTTTGTCAAGCATAAAAAATATGAAGGACTAAAAGTTGCAAAAATGGGGATTCTGCCTAAGTTGGTTTAGTTGTGAAGCGCATGTCGACGTGAGTTTCTTCAAGTATATTTGCAACCCGATTGCTTAAGGCGGTTATGATTGACGTAATCAACGCGAAATTGTATTATTTGATGACACTACCGTTATTCCTGGTGTCTGAAAAAAACCGGCCAAACAGCGTCTGAAGTTGAAGGTGAGTGAACGTCCCGAGTCGTTCAGGAACTTTCAGTGAAGCAAAGTGCTTTCTCATTTGCCACTTGTGTAAGCAAGCAAACTTACCTTGCGTTGCTGCCGTTGTTTCGTCGTCGGAGTTTCCCTGTACTGCTCCCAATGTAAACGTCATCGCTGGATGGGTCTAACATCCAATAGTTTCCCTGAAAGCAAAACAGCTTGTTTGAACAAGTGAGCAAAAATGTTCAACCTTTTTCTAATCGTTCGCAAACAACTATTTTCAATCGCGCAATCAAAGCGACCTAGTGACGTGAAACTAAGTGCTGTTGTGATCATTTTCTCCCTGGCACTTAATCTGAACTACATGAACTTGTGTTAACTCGCTCTTCCCATGCGCCTGACATGGCCGTTCGAAACCCGAAAGAAAACATGTATTCATTTCGTCAAAGTTGTTTAATTACACCAAGCTTAACGTTATTACTAAAATTCTAGCCACAAATTCGTGTTCCTATCGTGCCACAACCGCGACAGTTTTATGTGGCTGGCAACGATCATCGCCTAGCAGGTGTGAACAACACGACACAAAGCTTACGATTATGAGGAAGAGCTCACTTGTCATTACCAGATCAAACAATGCTCTGCACAAATGTCATTCATTGCTTGTTTACATGGCTGAAAATTAATTAGCCTGTGCTTGCCAAACATTCTTATTGAAAACATGCCTTTTACCTAAATTAAGTGCTTTGGTTTGCCGGAGAGCTCATCGGGAAATTCGATCAATCCAATACTGTCTAAACCCATTTCAAAACGCACGTTGTTTCACAACTAAGTGATTTTGGTACTGCACAACGAGAACTGCATATTTTCTCGAAGTAAAATATTCAGATTTAGCAAATGGATGTTCAACACCGATATTGTTACTTAACTGTATTTCTCTCTTATCTTATTCTTGCCCCATTCAAGTTTTTGATTAACTTCTAAACCTGCAAGCTAACTTTTTAGTAGGAATTTCCCGTTCATTGCAGTTTCACCAGTGAAAGGCCAGGGCAAACTTATATTCAGCGTGGAATATTAAAAAACTGCTGTGTTAGCATTTGAAAATAAGCTCCGGACAAATGCTGAATGTTTTAATGAAAATAATTTGCACAAAAATAATTTAGTGATCAAAGCTCGCTAACGACATCCAAGTCAAATTAGATCGTAGCCTATCTTACCCATCTTTGAATCGCGTTTACCCTGAAGAAGCAGGGATGCTTTTCAGCTGTACCAATGTCAGAAAATGGCACAGCAGAAATACTGGTTCAGTCATAAAGCCAACAAAAATAATTAAAAAGCAACGATGCATAACTTTCAATACTTGAAATGTATCTGTTATAGACACATCTTTGTATCAACGTATCCCAAGATTTAAACTTTACAATCAACTTTCTACTCAGTAAGCGCATTATTACACTAGCAGAATAGTAAAAAGCAGAAGTAAATTGAACAATGTTATGCTTCATGCATGTGGTAAAAAGAAGTTGCGGGAAATGTCACGAGTGGAAGATGCGGCACTGTATAAGGATTAGTCCAAGTAAACGTTCATGTCTGTACAAACCAAGAAAGCTTTTGAGCACGATATGACCACTGAGGTGCGCAACATTTAAAACCTCCGTCTCTTAACGGTAACGCGAATTTTTCGGAACCAGTGATAACTTCGAGCAAAAGTAAGAATGTTGAAATTGCTTCATGCTGGTATAGTAAGTGCTTCTTACCTTGCCAGGATCGTCGTAATGCCGCGGGACTTTGACAAAGCATTTGTTAAGTGATAAATTATGTCGAATAGAATTTTGCCAAGCCTGCAAAAACAAATCCCTTTGTACATACACGTTGACGTAAAAAGTGAGACAAAACAGGAATCAATTTTAACGGAACATGTCTTTGGATTTTAAGAACCTAAAGCAAGGTAGTATGTTGGAAAAACAACATATTAAAAAATAAACAAGTCAAATTTGCCATTTTCTACGGTGCGCAATTATTGTTCTCCAACTGCACTCTGCAATGTGCAGGTCTCCGCAATCCTGCAAGTTATGCTTCCATCCATGCTCTGTTTGTTTCCCTTATTGCATGCCCTTGTTTGCTTCTTGCCCTGCGTCTTATTTCCACGCATTCGACAGCTTGCCGCTCTTGATTTAGATATATTTTCCGGCGCTAATGCGATGTTTTGAGAAGTAAACGGCGCCTGCTGTCCCCGTGAGCAAGGTACTAGTCGTAAACAATCTTCAGTAGGCCTTGTTTTTCAAACAAATGAGCATTTGAACCTAAGTCACACGCCTTCTTTTCGCGTGGGATTTACGTTCAAATGCTAATTTGTTTGCAGAAATGGTGTTTCCTCAAAAGCAAAGAGTTATACTTTTTGCTTGGCAATTGCCATATTCATTAAACATAAAAAAGCTTGGAGTAACCAACGAAGATGAGGTGCTCGTTCGACATGAACCTCTCAGACAAAATCACAGCAAACAAGACATCTTATGCGACAGCAATTCATAAAAAAGCAGTGTTTTCGCTTTTCAACTCACACAGCAAATTTGAAGCATTTTTACAATGCAAGAACCGATTATGTTTTAGGCAGATGATATTCTAATACTGCACCAGTGGGCACTTTGATGTGTTTGAGAAAAAACAAAAGCAATGATGAACAGTCAGAAATTCGGTTGCATGAGGAGACTAGCAGGAAGATCCTCAAGAATAACACAATGCGGCAAGAAAATATTGTTTAGGGTTAACTTTTCAAAGATATTCTCCAGATATTTTAACATAAAAAAATTACATCTAACATAATCGTAGGTCAGGCGGCCTGAAGTTCTATTCTATTTGCGATGGGATAAAGCCCAAACTGACAAAGCGAACATTTTACGGCGAAGTGTTTAAAATGTCGGAACTACAATTGGTTGAGCAGATACTGGTCCAATATTTTTCATTCTAATTGCAGCAAAACCATAGTTTTGACAATTTTGAAATACCGAAGTAAAATTTGCATAGAACCACAGGTAAAAATGGAGGGAGCCAAAACTGCTTGTTCGATCTTATTCAAACAAGCTTTTAGCTTTTATCATGCATCTTCTTCAAAAAAGAGTGTGCATTTATTTATCTTGAGCTGGTTTCTAACGTGTTCAACGTATTCTACCTGGAAACGTTTAGCTTACGTAAGTTTCTCTCGTAGTCTGGTGAATACGTCGAGAAGCAAGTTTTCATAAAAAATGCAAAAATTATTCAGGCCTTCAAGGATTCAAAAATAAGTAAAATTGATGCAAGACCTCCAGCTCTAAATTTCACATCAATTCTTGTCTATGTGACAAACGGTGCTCTACAATTAAACGAAATGCTTTATTAAGGCCCAAAGCGGTAAACCAAAAAAACATAAATTGCAACTTGTCATCACTATGTCAAACTTCTCACGCATTTATAACAGAACTTGGTAATTTCTTGTTTTGATACCAGACGCAGGGGTATTATCTCTGTAAATACTTTCGCTTCACGAAATGTGGCAAGTCGTACGAAATGTGGAAACTTCAGCAAAGAAAATATCTCAAAAAATGTACCTGCTTATTTTCTTTATAGTAAGGAAAGTTGGTAGTAATATACTGATAAATTTGACTAAGAGTTAGTCTCTTGTGTGGGCTCCTCTTGATGGCCATCATAATTAGAGCGTTGTACGAAAAAGGAGGTTTCTTTCCAAATTTGTTGCTCGGCGGGCTGCCAGAAATCAGAAACACACATGAATGCACAACATTTATAGAGCTGTAAACAACTAACGATAATAATTAAGCAACTTACAAAAACTTAACCACATTTCTCAGTAAAGTTTTTCCGAATGCACTGTTTTTGTAGACTGCGCTTAAAATCACACTATGGACTTCAATGCTGATTATAATTGTTCTTTTTGACAGTCCTACCATTTGGCTTTCTCAAACACTGAAACAGAGTACAACTAAATTCGGAAGTCCTGCAAAATAATATCAGGAAGGCAAAAGCAAACTCGTTGTTGCGCAACATCTGATTTCTGTTGTGGCGCAAAAACTGATATTTCGTAACATAATAAGGCAAATGTAAGTGTGTTCTTTAAAAAAAATGAGCAAAAGCAAAAACATACGAGATTATCAAAATATAGCCGCATATCATTCAAGCAGTTTTTAACAAATTATCTATTCATCAGCCGGTTGTCACTGAAACAGCAACTACATCCCACCTGCTAGCAATCGTTTTTCGATTCGAATGTTGTTGCGACTCTTCTCCAGAGGATATATTTAATTCGTCATTTCCATGGCTTTCCTTGTCAACAGCGTATGTAGTTCTTCGCTGATCGCCATTTTGCTGGTGAGAGGATGATTTACTGCTCGTTCCACCGGGATTTTCGATCTTATCTCCGGAAGAATCGTTCTGTGCAACTTCGGGCGACATGCTGGATGCTGCTTCGGACGGTTCCATTGACTGAACGGTGTTTGAATCTTGGTTTGGCGCAATCGCTTCTGACACCTTTCTCGAAAAACACTGACTCCGCGGTCGATCTGTACAAAAAAGTTACGTCATTGCGGTCGTATGCGCAATGCACTTCGGTCTTACTGACAATTTTCAGCTTCACTTTAAGGAAGAAGTTAGGTTTCGAGATCCTTACTTGCCTTCGGCGGGTAACAGGTACTTGTGAATAATCAAGAATTTCCTTCTGATAGGTGGCAAACAATGGCTACAAATCTAATCACTACCAATTGTCAGGTTAAATTCACGACAAGTATGTCATTTTCTTCCACATGTGTTATAATTATAACCGCTGCTCTACGCCGCACCAGCTTTCAGGTTGCCTTTGGTAATGTTGCGACCTTGTTTTTGTAATGAACAGGGATTAAGCTGGAGAATCTTTCCGATTTTTCGTATCTACTGTAAAAACAGTGTTTTTCCAGCCTCTTTCAGACTTGTCGGATATATGTGCTTTTTGAAAATCTATAATGGATAATGTAACTTACTTCTTACTCTTATAGTAAAAAATTAACTATTTTGACAAATTTTAAAGCTTTGAACAAATCATTGTCTGATAACTCGGAACAATGTAATGGAGATTTACAGTTCAACCGACCAGTTNCAGAATGGAGCAAATCCATTTTAACCAAAAAAGCCCTCAAACAACGAAACACAAAACGCTCCCGTGACGAAAACGNATTCATCAGTGTATAACTCGCTAACCAAGTATGACAACTCAAATGCTTGCCACTTGAACCGCAAGCGTATCTCGTTTGATTGCTTGTTTGCTCGAATTTTTTAAGTTTACGTGCGTCTTGAAATTTCTGAACACTTCCAATTACAAGGCTACATATGTGAATTTTTGATGTGACAACCTTTGCTGAATGAAGAAACTGTCAGTTGCAAACACGTTTCGATGTTTGTCATGTCTGCTTTAATGAACTCTTCTCCATAGTAAAACATTTATTATGTTGGTGGAGGGATGAACAACGCTTCTCGGGCTAAAATCCATGAGGACAAACCGTGGTTTTTGTTTAATTCCTATATGGGACATCTGCAGAGACTTTTTGTACTTCGCACAGCAATGCGTATCAGGATGGAAGCACACTACGAGTAAGTCCTTGGTGCAATAAGTTCTCATAAAAAGTAGAGAAGAGACGTGAGGGCTTCCACGTGACGACTTCTTGAAAAGAGTTAACCAAAAACAAAGGAATCGTTCTGCGAGAATTACGGCTGAGCTGTTTGGCTTGTTGTTTTGAGTTAGAAAGACGAAATGGGCCAATGACTTGAATCGGTTACAACTGCAGAGTATGTAGGAATCCAGAGGCCTGTGGTCACTTGAGTACGAACACCGCTAGGCTCTGTTTGCGTAAATACAATTGACGGATTGCGCCGAGGCTACTTGCGGTTTGAACTCTTGTCACGCTTAATTCTAGCTGTTGACAAGCAGTGGTTGGATCCAACCCACCGTGTTATTTATCAGCAATGTACTGTCCAGCAAGTTTAAACTTAGCGGAAACAGATTATTAACTTTTTTCCCGACGTTTGTAATTAGTTTGCAAATCCTTGCAACGCTCAAAAGCCAATCAGGACTTCAGCCTTTTCAAAACGAATTTAGCGATTTAGGATTTATGGCTGTAACAAAAGGCGTGGTTTTTCAACGGTGCAAAACTACAGAACCGATTTTGTTGAAGATTATTTGACAGAAATCGATCCTTGCCAAGACAAACCTGTTCAGAGCTTCATATACGCAGCAAGATTACGCTCACAGTTTGGATATTTTGTGCGTCCCACTCGCCATAAAACAAACATTTTAAAGAGATTTACAGAAAAATTCCTTATATATTGAAGCGGTTTGATTGTGATGCTATGTCATTGATGAAGCTTCTGCCCCCAAAAATGCTACAATCGGTGATCACAATTAAGCCGGAATTTGTTCCTTTGGTTGTTTCATGTGTATGATACATGCACGTGCACGATGCCGCGAAAATAGTTTGGAACCAAATGTTTGTCGCAGGGGAGGAATAATTATCTTCACAACAAGCTTTTTTAAAGATGTTGTACCACTGTTATTATAAAACATGCGTTGATTCTAACCAAACATTGCTGAAACCATTGCTGGCCTTTTAACAAAATGCATTGATGTCAAAAAAAGAATTAAGCGAGGCGACGTTGCAGAATACTCTTTGATCCATCCTTGCTTTGCTTTAGGTGAAAGTCATAACCTTGGCGCATGGATTTACTTATTTCTATGAGAGAGGCAAGCCCAAGTTGGTGTTTTATTGATGTGTTAGCTCTAAAACTTAACCTATTCAATTATTTCTCGATTACGTCTTTTCGTGACAAACGCTTCGAACCATGTCACTCCGGTCATTGCAATGCTGTTCGATTCCACAACACACAAAATTTGAAAACACATAAATCAATCCGAGAAAAAAGAAGACTAACTAAAAACGTTGCAAGCAGGCTAAAATATGCTTCATTAAAAACAAATTCAGAATTACGTTTAATAGCTGCTCCACTACAGTTAGTCTGTGCTGTCCATCGTGAGAACATTGGCTGCTAACGAATATATTTCAACAACCTCGCGTCTTTTCACGAAACAGTATTTATGGCAAAAACGTTTTTATTAAAATCTTGACTTTTTTTTGAAAGTGTAACTAAAAATCACTGCGATGTCTATAGTTTGTCTCCACACACTACATGTTCATACATTACCTTCGTTCACCTTCTTTTCTTCCCTTTCAGTCCGAATATAGGGTGGTTTTAACGCTTTCTCAAGCAGGCTGTTTATGCTGAACCTGTTGCGTTGCGTTGAGCTGAAGTGAGTCGTTTCATCACTTACACTGTCGTGCATTATAATCAGTGAACGAAGATTTTGATCAAGCTTTATCGCTCTGCTTTCTGTCCCTTTAAAGTAGGCGACGCCGTTAGCTTTGTGGATCAAACTGAGCGGAGCGATCGGAGCAAAAGAACGTTTTAAAGTGTGGCTCCGAAAGAGAAAAGCATAATCCCTCTCCGCCTGAATCGGCACGGCTCATTAATTGATGTGGTTGGCCCGTATCTTAACTGACAAGAGCTCAGTGTTTAAAAGCAAACATCCATAATTGCAAACACCTGACAGGCTATTTCGCTAGTCTTTTTCCCAGGTCGCGTTTTACTTTTATGACTGGCTCCTGATTATCGCCTGTCAATATCATATCCAGAATAAATGCCTTGAACGACAAAGTGTTCGATGAACCAAGCATGAACAGCCAGTCACGTTCTGACAAGCGAAACTGCATCGGAAATTGTGAAAAAGAACTCTAGGCTCTGTAATCAATATTGTTTTTCCGCGCAAAGTTTACATCCTTGTTGTTATTACTTTTCCCTTCCAGATGTTTCAAGTAGAAAAGCTGGTCGTAAACAAACTAGCTTCTCTTACGTGATGTTGTCGTTTGGGGATGAGTAGCAAAAAGAACAACATGAGTAGCAAAAAGAACAGCATTCTTTGGTTTCATGTTTGAACAAAAAATATCGTGGAATTATTGTAACGTGTTTTTATAGCTTGTACAAATTTTGAAAGCACAGGCCAGAAAATAAGCATTATCGAATTTTGCAGGCTTTCCTGGAACGTAAATGTTCAAAGAATCAAAAACTTGTATTTAGATTTCGTTTTCTAACCAAATAATAATCGCAGCTAAAACCTTGTCTTTATCCAGACTTCTGATAGAAAAATAGTTCTCGGTAAGTTTGGGTAAAAAGTGCTATGGTATCAGATACGTAGCCGAAGTATATGTTGCATGTACATTATGCCTTCCCAAAACATTTAAGAAATTAAGGTTGAGCGTCCGACGTCATGATTGAAAAAATATTTTTATTGACAGTTCTATGGTATATTCAGAAAACAAGGACACTCCATACCTCAGAAATTAAAACATCTACCAGGGAACACCCAGAAGCAGTTTTGGTTCAACTGTTAGTGCAGCTCTCCGAAACATTCTTGTTGCGCCTGTAAAACTTTAGTAGGACTGACAGCATATTCAACCGCTGAAAATACTGCTGTCATTCCTTTACATCTTAAGAATCTGAAGGAAAAGCCGTAGGTCAACCGCTGCGCCGAGAGTCTTGGTTTATTTATTCGATGAGGATTTGCGAGCGACCTTTTTGAGAGCACGGTAAAACCGGAGTTCAATAGACAAGCGTTGCCCATCACATGGTGAAAGAATGATCACCGCAGAAAATATGTGAATGCGAAAAGATAAATATTGTATTGCGATATGAATAAATAATGCCAACTTGATGAGAAGACATGTAATGAGGTTAATTATTTCAGAATCTTTAAAAAATTACAGGTTTGCTGGTTTGCGAGGAGGCCGGTGAATGCGTATTTGGATCTTGCTTGAGTGCCAGATGTTGAGACCTACTTTATTCCTATCTTTTAAGGTTAGAAGTCATTTTCAGGCTGAAACACGAATTCAATACACTAATCAAAGAAAAGAAACACAGCTATATTAGTTTTTCAATGACTCTGCAGGTCACGTAAAATTCATAACATTAATAATACCATAATCGTTTGAAATCGCAAAGATGCATAAAGCTTTGCTGCATGTATAGACAGTAACAACTGAAAAATTCATGCTGGGCAATAGCCATAGGCATAGAGGTAAAAAAATCTGGTAGAGCTACTGCCCGAAAAAGTGGGTTTTCAAAAAAATTAAAATTTAACTTCTCTAAGCAATGGAAATACACATCTAAACCAATTTTTACCCCATTAATATCAGAAAAGATTTGAATTGAACAAATAGGTTTCAAGAAGATTACAATTTACAAATAAGCCTATGGGAATAGCTGCCACAGAACGCCTGAGCTGATTGATATTTAAAGCCCATTCTGATAGCTTTTGGTGGAAGAACAAGGGGATGTTATTGTTTCGGCAATCAAGCTGCAGATTTGGTTGCCGTCAATATCAAAATAATTTCCGCCGCATCCATATATTATGACAATGCACATCTTTATGTGTAAAGAGTGCAAATTTCGCGTCATGAATTTAACACGAAGCCAAAGACACAAAATAACTGAGACACCCGCGAGCATGACAGATTTGTAGTGCAATATTTGCGAAAATATTTATGCAAACACTACCAACTGTGCCAAGAACAAGCATTAACACTTGAGAAAACATCCACATCAAAAATAGTGCGTTTATTGTTAAAAACTCTATGTTAAATTATTGCGAGAGACCAAGTTTTGCTCTATTTCAACAAACCCTAAAAAAACTAAAATGATTAATACAAAAGCAATTAGCATTAAAAGGAAGCAAGCAAATTCTTCCATAACGACTCGGATGTTTCATTCAGTCAATATCTAATAAGCCTTGTACAATCAAGAGGAAAAATTTGGACGTTAAACTTACTTGTTTCCAGCACAGCTTCAATCGTTTGATTGATAAGATAAATATTTATATTTTAACATGCTTGGCCAGGACTTTCGTGCCTTGATGTCAACATATCAACTTTTTGCATGTTTCATGTCATCTGAAGATTTGCTAAATATTTTTCCGCTCATAAGCACATGTAAGCATAATACCTGTCTGGAGCAAATTCATTTTACATTTTCAGTGAACCAAGAAACACTCGGATGTTTGTTAAAGGTTTTCGTGCATGAAAACACTTTCACCACAGTCTGAAAACAATTTAATTTAGTTAATTACGGCCTATTGCAGTCCTTACATAATGAGTTCAAACGTGCCTAATGGACGACTTGTTTTTCTAACGCTTCTATCCGGAAGCATTACTGCGATCGTATTCACTAGGGGCGCCTTACTTTTTCGGATGTGACTACTTTTAGCGATAACTGCCAATTATCAGGAAGATACGCTCATTTTAATACCCATCTTATGAATTTCGTGGCACACACAACTTAATACGCTCTACAAACAACAAGAAAACTTTTTGGAAGATCCACGTTTCGGATGTGCTTGTTTGCTCACTAAGCAAAAAATTCTCACAAATCAGAGTTCTTTGACAACAGTTTATAGTAAAACATTGTTCGCAAGAGCCTCGGTAATCTAATGTTTGGATTCCATAGAAAGGTGCGATCAAGCCAGTCTGAGATGTAATCGCACCGCTGGTCTTCGGCCTTCTTCGGGGCTATTTTACTTCAAGTGTTGATGCCTTACCAACTTGTCTAGGGGTATTTTGACTACACGGCCGAACAACTCCAGCTGTGATCTCCCTATTCAGAGTAGTGGGTCGATAGTTAGACCTTTATAAATTTCACAGATGCGTACCTTATCGCTTGCGGCGTTACACAATAAACTTTTCGTAAAATCCCATCTCTTCCGCTTGTAACTGCGATAAAAGTATTTTTCGCATATTACCCAAAACCCATGACCAGGCCCGCAAGCAGGTGGGGAGCCAGGCAATTCCCCCTCGAAATTTTCAAAAATATTTTGAAAGCGTCAGTAAGTTTTGTAGTTGTTAGCTACAACAACAAGTTGCAATCATTTTCCCTCACCCCGTTGCTGCCCTGCTCATGACCATACTGTAGGTGATAATCTTAACACAGACCTGTGTGACAACTAAGAACGTTGCTGTGTTTATAAGCTCCCGTTTTGTAACGTAATGCTCAAGCGTACGCATGACGGTGTTTGCTATTCCTATCCAGGTGTCAATCTCTTTGTTCTGTTTTCCGTCACTTGTGAATGACACCTCAAGGTGCTTGAGCTTCATCTGTGCTGTTGCGTTCCTTTATCCAGTACATGGAGAATGCACTCGCTTGGATTTGTGAAGAGACATAAAATCTCGTTCTTTTTGTGGAATATTTCATACCAATTTCATTGAAGGCAGCTATAAACCGAAGCTAATATTGGAGGTCCTGTTATAAGGAAGCAATTTAGCACCACCAAATCACCTTGAAAAACAAACGGTTTATCCTGCAGCTCACCGCAGTAAAACACTCGTGGAAATACTGTCTATTCAATTCTAGTAGACCAGTTTTTTTCCTTTTGCTCTCGTTTACGCGGCTGTATCAGCGCACACCCAGGGTTGCCACATCAAAAAATGAAACGGTAAACTAGTGATGCATCAAAAAATCAGCTGAACCAAGCAAGATGGTGTTGCAACCTCTCCGGTGGTGTTGCGTTGATTGTGTGATTCACCACGAACGGGATGTGGGTGAAGAACAACACCATATATATATGTGGCGCGAACAAGCAATAATAGAGTGATCATGGCATGTGAACTCTATTGTTGCTTGCTGCCACAGTGCGAAGTTTTGCGCATATGCCGCTCGGGATTTCCGATCGCAACAATAGTTTTGAAATTTGGCTTAGAAATTCAATTAGGCATCCATAATTATCTTTCAATCGTTTTTTGTGATTTTCCTTTGACCGCACAATCTGGAAAAAGTCACGTCACTATCAATTTAATTGCGTGTGCGCCGCACACCTAGAGTGTAGGCCCTGGCATTGAAGAATGGGAGAATTACTGGCATTTGAATATGTAAAAACTAATGTTGACAAAAAAGACAAGTTTTGACAAAATAAATCCATCCAGCATGTGTTGGTAGCATTACAATACGAAAAATCATCGAGTGACAGCATTTTCATTTTTGTAATTTCACTCTTTGGATGCCCCCCTGCCTTGGATGCCCGGGGCCGGCGCCCCTTCCCCCCTCTGCACGCCACTGTCCATGGGGCACAAGCACGCACTATCCGTACAAAGCACATTGATAAAAAACAGACACAGAACGTTTTATAATTGGTGGGTAGAACCACAGGAGTACAGGCACTTTCTTAACACAATTGTTCACTAACCCGTAACACCTGGTACAACACTCTAGAGTAGGACACGAAAACCGCATGGTATAAAGTAGAGTCCAACCCTGGCCAAGCCAGGTGAAGTACGAATGCGTTGCGGCCTGCACACATCCTCAAACTAACGATGTGACGTCCCAGCACTCAGGCACAAAGTAAAAGCACTCAGTCACAAAGTTGTAGTGTTCAAAGAATAAGAACGAATTTAAACAATCTGACTGCATCAAAGCGCGCAACTACAGGTTGTTAGACTTTTGCATCGTTCAAGAAACAGGTACACACTTTTTTGAAATAAGGCCTCAAAGGTAGGAATGTTACATTGAACCCGATGACTACTGTAACATATAGAAAAATAATTTATCGCCTGCCCTGTATTCCATGACTTATTCAAAGCATTTGACACTCCGAATCATATAATTCTTCTGTGGAAGATGGATTATTTCCATGGAATTAAGAGTTTAAATGCAGGCTTGTCTCGAAACTATTTACACGAAAGTCAGCAGCATGTACTGTAGATAATCTACTAGTGTGGTTACTGGTTACCCAGAGCATCCCTCAGGGTTTGTGACTGGCTCTTTTGCTCTTTGCCTTGTAAGTAGAGTTAGTTCGGATATCAATAATTTTTACTATCCGGATAACGGATTTATCCGGATATTTGTATTTTAGCTAACCGGTTAACCGGATAATAACCACTAATTGTTAGATGCTTGATTAACAAGATTTTATTAATAAATTGATTGCAAACTGGGGTGGGAACGGCTTTCCCACAACTTTTTTGGTATGGAAACGCCTTCCCACACCTTTTGGCACTAGATTGCATTAACACATGGCTACGATCTCACAGATGTGCTATCGACACGCAGATTTACACTGCTAGTCAAAAGTCTACAGTGAAACAAGAAAATCCTGTCGCCCGATCGCCCCAATCACCCTCTCTGGATCCGCCCCTGTTTCAAAGGGGCCCAAAGTAACTGTAATGCATACAGGGGCGGATCCAGGAGGGGCAATCGCCCCCCTCAAACCTACGAATGTAACTTTAATCACCATGATTTCGTACAATTCGGAAAATAGCATTCGCGACGTAAGGCAAATTTGTCGTATATTGTTTTTTCACAGCAGTGTTGATAAGTATATTCATCTCTCTTACAGTAGTGAAACCGTGCTGAGACTTGACTACCAAATATTACCGAAATCGCCCCCCTAACCTTACTGGCTGGATCCGCCCCTGAATGCATAAGAACTTTTCTTTCAAAGGGCCCTCCAACTTCACTTATTTCTAGTGCTTCATATTTCAATTTCGGGGGTCGAAGCTTTCTTTGGGGGCTAAGTGGTGACGGGACTGAATTTTGCGCCGTGGGTCCCCCAATTGTGGGTGTGAAGTGCGGCTGATACGGCTTTGCCCTTTCTGCTTCCACAGAAGCGGGCTGCACAGTGAGCTTCATAGTGAATTTGAAAGATTTGCAGGGCATTGAAAAGTGAAAAACTCATTAGTAACGTTACTTTTGTATCCAGATAACCGACAAGACAGAAATATATCCGGATATCCGAAGGCAAAAAACTCTCGGTTATCCGGTTAAAACCCTACTTGTAACTTAGTAGCTTGCCAACGACAACTGGCTTATACACTACTAATTTTGGCTTGATTACAGAAAAACTTGGCGTGCGTACTTTAATCCTCCCGGGCCCCAGTACCTCTCGGACCAGGGTGCAATGTACCTCTTGTACCCCTCGCTCGTGGGCTCTGGGTAGAGGTCAGCCATGCCATGAATTCCCCAGCATTTGCAGTGTACACAATGCTTGATTAATCATGAGCAGTTGGTAAAACATACTGCTTGGTTCAGGTTCGACTAAAAGTTGAAGTAGAATACTTTTTTTAAGCAGTTTCGTTGATTTGCACTGACGCATTTCTTTGGCTTACACACCAAAAGCTTGATTAACCTAAAAATTGTTAGTGCTACGTTCGGAATGAGCGGGAATAGTTTTTCACCTATAATGAGGAAAATTCTCCTGCGAAACACCTCGAATGGGGCTGGAAAAAAGGGGACGCCCGAGGCAAGCGCCTCGCTCCCCTTAAACACACCACTGAGTGGTACGTCCTGTAATCTAAACCTTACTGGTTAACTAGGCTACTAACGCTAATAATGCTGGCGTTTCGGCAGAGTTTCCTAATCTGACTACACTTGATGACTGAAACATAATTCAGTGAAGGCTTCGACATAAACCTTCTCGGGTAAAAGCGGTGCAGCCAGGAAAAATCAAGAAATGAAAAGAACAAAAGTGATACCCTTGAAATTTTGCAGTAAGCTTGATAAAGTATGACCTGGAGGGCATGCTTTGCTGGTCCTGACTGGAGACCA
>JGI24021J15306_10001886_pt1 | contig 21542 bp, 18 predicted proteins | sample Ectturendosymbi1_FD_15306 | JGI IMG/M metagenome (IMG submission 15306)
TCTAGCCTCGAGGATCCCACGATTATTTATGATGTGAGTATTAGCGTTAACTGTTAGCCCTTAAGCGCTAAGCTAGCATCTTTTATGACCAGGTCTACAGTTGACTGGTTTCTGAGCTAGTGGTTTATAAGTCACAGATAGACTCTGGCCGTAAAAGTTGGCAGGTCAGAGATGTAGCTGTTGAATAGAAGGGTCTCCAGGACAGATCCCTGTGTGACGCCGTTCTTGAAGCGAAGTAACCTGCTCCTTTCACCGTTTCCGCTGGTAAGGGTAAAGCTGCGATTTCCAACCATCTCCATGATCATGCGGACCATGTGTCTATCAGGTCATGTGAAGGGGCAAGAAGAGTGCAATGTCACAGTCTTGAGATAAGAACCACAGTACTAGAAGACTGCAGTTTCTGATTATTGAAACAAAAATCTTCTAATTATTTCCTGATGATATTAATCCTTTTGAGGGAATATTACGTTGTGTTTTCGTTCACATCAATAGCATATTTCTTTGACTGCCTAACAAAAATTTATAAGTAGGCAAGTTTACATTTCGAAAAGAGAGAATAATGTTGATCTTAAATCTCCATCAGAACAATCAGGAAAAGGAAAAGAATTTTGCATGTGATGTACAAAAGTAGAATCATGTCCTGTAGTTGCCACCCACGTAAACATTTTTTACCCTGAAATTATTTTCCAGAGCCGAGACTGTCATTACCCTTGTTTCTAACCCTGCGCTCAGCGAAACCTTTGATTAAAAATGAGAAAAACATGAGTCAGGTGAAACCAGTTGAAACCGGTATGGTGCATCGTCTAATCTTGATATATTGACTGACTAACATGTTTCCAAAATATTTTACATCAAAAACAAAGTTATTTATAATTATATTGTTAATCGATGTTGTTTTTCGAAATGTTGGTTTCATGATGTATTTTGTTTATTTCTCACAGCTCAAGTGAAATCAACAACCCTATCATCATGAAATGAGATCAGTCATGAACAGGTAGCTGTCACTTGTACTTGTTTTTCAGAAGCACATGTACTATAACGTAAACTTGAGGAAACGCATAATCGCTTACGTAGCACCTCGTGACTGCTTGCGTTGTGTCATGCACGCAATGCACAAAAAACTTTGAATGTGTTTCTACAATCTCATGATTCGAGAATTTTCTGAACTTACATATAAATGTTTGTGGGCATTGTAAAGCAGAACGAACGCAAGAAAAAAGATTCTAACTCAACTTACCTCTTAATGTACTGTGGTTTTCGGTGGATTTCGATCAATATCTGCAAGACTCTGAGGGAATAAGGTTGGTAGAAACAAAGAAAGAAAAAGCCTTTGGAAGATGCACGGTAATGAATTTTATAAAGATTCTGTATCACTGAAAGCCATTGGTGTGAGTTCCCCGAACTCTTGCTATGGACGTTCCACTAACATCAGAAATATCAGGCTAGTCCAGCTAGGCACTACAAACCGCAGCATGGTGGTGGATAATAGTCAAAAAATATATATCGCACAATGAAAATGACGCAGCTGCACTGCATCGTCACAAGTATTGACAACCATAAGCAACACATGGCGAGTGGTAACAGACATACTCTCCCAGATCACTCAAATGGTTGCATGGTTGTCCTTCGCTTCTACCGCTGAAGGCGGGGGCGAAAACACCCAGTGAGTTTACGGGGGCGATTTTAGTGATATTTGGCAGTTAACTCTCCTTAACTTTGTCAGTTAAGTCTCATAACATTACTGCAAGAGGGATGAAGCATACTTCACAACACTGCTGTGACAAAACCCTGGACGGCAAAAAGGCCTTACATCGCAAATGATATTTTCCGCATTGTTAAAAATCATGGTGAAAAAAGTTACAATCGTCCCCCTTGGATCCGCCCCTGGTTGAAGGCTTGGACGAGTTTCCTGTTTTCAGGGATCACACCGAACGCACGTTCGCGACGATATGGTGTGTGCGGTCATCCGAGACGCACACAAAAGGTGGGCATGACAGCTGGAAAGCTTATTTGCTTGTGATAAATGGAACGCCGGGTGCCTTTTTTGCCGAACATGTTCTTGAATGTGACTGAATCGAATAACAGGAACAAGTGGACAAGGTTCGATGCAGAAGCTTCCAGTATTGATTCAGGATAATATGGCGCTTTGTAAAGGACAATTTGCAACCCAGCTAATGTTCTACTGCAATCGTATAAAACATTATTGCAAGAATGTGATTATATAATATCGTGTTTTCATAATCAGGCTTTACATTATTATATTAGAAAAGTAAAAAGGACATCAAAGTGCTAATTCGCAGTGCAACACTTTATATGTTTGCAAACTCAGGCATAGAAGGTGAACGTATAAAAAGCGGATTGCGAGTTGGTTGCCCGGAAGCATATACGATCATGATTAAGCTTCTCCTTGTTTTCCTCGTCATACCTTTGATCAAAGATGCAACTAGTCAAGGTGGGTTACTATGAGTTTCTTGTTTATGTCAGTTCAAAAAGAACATGTTGTTCTACAATTACTAGAACTAACGTCAGACCACTTCCTTTGGACTGTGATGTACCATTCAATTTATCTAATGTCGGATTTAGGCATATGCTTTACGTGTGGCTGCACGCAGGCTTGCGCAAATAGAGGTCTCCACATAGAGGCCGAGTTTAGATGTTCGTTTATTTAACTTCTGACTTGTCTAGCAAAATTTGCAAAATGCTAATCTGCAAAGCGAATACCCGCATTCATCAGGCTGCAGTTGTTGTGTTGGAACGATTGGTTAGGTGCGGGTCTGCTTGATTATAGACAAATGTGTACCCAAAAAAATTCCCAACTTAGACACGGCTTTGCGATTATTACCCAGTGCTCATAATCAGCAACAACAGCGGAGAAAGATAATAATTTAGCAAACTTAAATATGTCCAAAATAGGCTGGGCATAACGATAACCGAAGAACACCTGAATGATCTGACACCAATGAGCATTGAATATCTTGCGACAAATTGACTTTGACGTTGCAACCAACCACTTTGTCAACGCAAACCTCTTAAAGGTCTAGTTCTCATAAGAAGATAGGATGTTTCTGTCTCAGTGCGTGCGTGTAATTTTCAGTCATCTTGTCAGCTCAAAGTCTGAAACGCATTCATATGGAATAAGGGGCAAAGCTCCACGTGATTTTGGGCACACTGACCTCCACACATCGAAATCCGGCACTGAAGACGTTTTGTTCTTGTCCAATGCTTTTTTGAAATTAGAAACGTCCTTGTGATGAAAAAATATTCCTATTTTTAACGGCATCTTTGAAATGAGCCGCCGTGACAATTGAAATTGTTTTTTAAACAAACACATCTGATTGCGCTATTACTTAAACGCCTGTTTTTGGACTTAATATGTTCACTGTGTTTCCTGATTTTTTAACGGAGCATTCATTACAAAAAGAATTAACTGGTGTTTTATTTGCTATAATCAGAAAATATTTTATTTTTTCAACCGACCTGGGCATTGGTCAGAAATTCCTTCAATATTGATGTAGCACATTGCCCGCTGCTTTGGTTTGGAGGAAGTTGAGTGGGACCAATAACGAGAATTATTTTTTACGATAATTGAGCGACAACCGTTAGCGATGACCAGTGAAGCAAGAAGCTGAGATTATTTTTGAGAGGTTTCTCCAAATCTTCAGTATCCACGAACTTCAGTAAAAACACGCAATTGTTATTCTGGAATTGTAAGCAATGAAAATAATTCGGGCATGTCGATAATGTACAACCGTTTTTTGCCATCGTCGAACATTTACATTCATCGACACGTGAGTTGACGTCAATGAGAGCTCTTAACGGATCATATCACCTGGAAACTACCTTCTACAGACACTTCATTGATGTTCTTTACTGTTTGATAATCACAGTTCGAGCGACAAGTTTGTTCCTCTGTGAGTGTTCGAAAGCAGACCGAAGTGAGGTCTCGATTCGTTTCGTAAAGAACGTGTTGTCTTTGTAATCGCTGACAAATGTTGAGACGCGTTGACTGCTTTCTTCTTTTTCAACGCTTGACACAAATATTACACACANAAAATAAATATTACTAATGGCGCCGTTAAAGCTTGACATAAAATCTTCTTAATTAATCAGCATTTATCTCTATATATTTTATGGCACACCCACACAATTCCTATCGTATTTCACAAGCACAATCCAAATTAATTTCATATGTAATGTTACAGTATCATATGTATAACAATAGAATTTTTTGTAGAAATGCAAGCTTTGTTATTCTTTAGTATAAAATCAAAGCAAAGTCTAGTGGAGCAACGAAAAAAATATGCCTTTTCAGGAAAATTAATCTTTGGAAAAATCGTTTGATCTTTCTAATGGTGTGGATATTTGTATGCTTTCCACAACTGTTCAATACTTTTTCACGTTTACTGACTGTCAGTTATGTTTACAATTACTTTTGTTATTTTCACCACGTTTTCTCTGGTGGTATTCACATGGACAAAACAATAGTTTTATCACTTGACACTTTCGTGTGCGGAGAAGCCTGCATTGATTCTAAATTTGTCTTGGTGTCCGTTCCACCAATCCACAAAAGGGGCAAGTCAGGACTAGTTGTTGTCAGAAACCTCCAACCATTGTTGGGCTCCCATCCAATGAAAAAATCACAGAAGGAGCGTTCGTGACTTGACCAGCGTCGCGTCCTACGTGAATGAAAAATGAATGCTAACTTGCTTAAAAATGAATTGAAAAGGAATGCTCCTTCGCTATCAAAAAAGGAAATTAAAAATGAACCCTATCTTGTTTTCAAAAAAATCAAGGAAAAATGAATGCTCTCTTGCTTTCAAAAAAATGAAGGAAAACTGAATGCTGTGATCTCATAATCACATCTTTGATCACAAAGTCACAAGGCTAGATCTCCGAGCTGTTGATAAAATCGTTTGAACAATGCAACGGTTGATTGATATTTGGAGTGCACGTTTTAAATACTCCAGCCAAGCCTCGCTGTTGCCGAAGCACACCACAAATACTTATATCTTCGCTCGGAGAAGAAATTTCCTTACTTCAAGATGGATTTTCTGAACTAAAGCTTTTTTTCTCAGTGCAAATAAAACACGATATCTATCACTTGGGAGCCACTTCCTTTGAACCTGGTTTGCCTTCATTTTTCTTTGATTAATATCATATCTTAAGCTGAGGTTTTCCGCAGATGTCGCATGCTACGGTGGTTCTCGAACTTTCACCAAAAACGTCATCACACGTGACGCAATCCGTGGAGAGGCTTGTTCAGCTCAGTCCAAATGTGGTTTTGCCACGTTCAACTATACCTCGAACGGTAATGAAGGTAAGCATGCATTATTTTGTTCCATGTGTGGAGGAGGTTTCTGTAAAATATATGAGATTCAACAAAGCCAGTACATCAACATATTTGTTTCGAAAAGAACGACTTGGCAAAAAATGTTGTCACTGTCAGTTGTCACTGTCTCGCTGTATTAACCGTCACAGATGCCTGTGTTCAATAGTTAAATGCGGCAAATCGCCAACTGCCATACACAGTGTTGCCAGATGTTTGTCACCAAAATCTGCTCAATAGTATCACAAAAGACATCTAGACTCTGCTAAAAATCTTGTCACAGATTTTCAGCTAAAATTTGCCAAAAGTATTGAAGGCCTGACAAAAAGTTTGCTATGTTGGAGGTGATTAAAACTGACTTGCAAAGTTATATGTCAGTTTTTGGTCTTGCACTCACTATATCAGTGGACAACGGCAGAAAATGTCGTTATGGGCCACCACACTTTTCGGCGCACAATTTACTTTCCGTCGACGTTTTGAGCAACGTAACTGCAGCTTACGATTGACAATCTCTTTCAATTGGCCACATGTGTTTACTGTTTGCAGAACAATGCTCAGCTATAAACAGACTGAGTATACCTTCAGTCCTACAACTTTCTAACTCTGGTCTTGGTAACTCAAAATGCTTTTGGGAACACGCGACAAGTTCTTAGTCTTAACTGAGTGCTTTTTGCTTTCGGGTATGCCTTTTAAAATTTGCAATGTTTCGCTATAATTGTATTACAGTATTGCAAAATCTGCGATAGATGTTTCTTGATCAGCAGGATAGGCACCAAGCCAACATTCTGAATCTTGCAAACATAGACGTCGTAACTACTGACAATGTTTCTTTGGTTTGCCAATGAGCTTTTTTTATCAGACATTACTACTTAGCGGCGGAACTGAACCACCTGGAAATATCATACTCTATGTGTCGTGGGACAAAATTGCATTCTTCCAACGTAGTGTTTTAACCTAACGCGCTCACTCAGTACAGAAGCAAATCACATGTCATGTAGTTACTTCTCAGTGTGACGCAATCATATCCTTGAAGCAACTTGGTTGCATCACAATAAAAATTCCAAATCATCGATGGCAAATGGTTGTGGCTGGTCCTGGTGTTGCCCAATTTGAAGCTTCATGAAGGAAATAAATTATTTTTTGATGAAAAAAGTGTTAAAGTTTTCATTTCCAAAAACTGTTGAAAATAAATTTTAGTCAGGAATTTGTTACCTGTTAAACCTGCCAAACGGTTTTTCAGATCCTGCTAGAAAATCAGCTAACCGCTAGATTGTAAATTTCACTGCTAACAGTGAGAAAACCTTGCTAGATTTAGCAGCAAATCAGATAAAATGGCAACACTGGCCATAACTTGAAGTGAACCTTTGAAGATTTGTTGCCATGTTATTGCTACGAAATGAAGAGCAGTAGTAGAACAATCTGGTTCCAAGTTTCGAATTCTACCTCTGCAGGCAAACGAACGGGCACGAGTAAATTGCAAGCTCGTCACTGTATGATACCAGAACAGTGAACCTGGCTCCTGTGCAGTGTGTGTACTGCCAAATAACCTGTCATTGCAAGAATTAAATCAAATAATCGGAATTGAGCTGCTGACTTCAGGTTTTCTAGAAATTTTTGATTCTTAGTCCCAATTTCCAGGGAAGGGGCAAATGCCCGTTTTGCCCCTATCTGTGGACGCCCATGATGCTATGGAGCACTGAATAGTGTCGCGATAAAGCCATTTGACCTTTTTTTTTACACGCTGGTTTGTTCCAAGTACTACAGTGTGATGAACATCTCATGAAAAATTTATTTATAGTTTGGCCGACATATTTTTCATGACATGTGACACAAGTCGCTACAAAAGTACCATAGTTTGCACATGTCAAGTTTTTGCTCAGCGGGAAAGATTTACTTTTAGTCATTATTTGTGAAATACATGGTACCATTGATTTGTTGCGTTTTCCTTGGCAAGCACAAAGCGCACAGTGGTTGCAAGGTCCTGACAGGAATATTATTTGCTTTTGTGTCTTGCTTGATGCAAGATGATTGTAGTTTTTATAAGTTCTCGACCAATTGTGGTAGACCTTTTGTAGATAATCATTGCCATCCTATTCAAGTTTTTCCTTTCTCTGTCACAGTCAGAAAGTGGGGAAAGATTCAACACAAACCTGTGGGTCATCTCTTTTGTCTCTTTTTGAGGGCCGTAGCCTTTCTCCCAATGTGATGAAATTGCTAGTGTGTCTTTTGTCATGAACAAAGAGACGTTTCAGCGGATCGCTTTTTATTTGAGTCGGTTGAAGCTGCTGAGGTAATCTTCTTTCTTTTGTTTGAGATGTCTCAATCTTATTGCTTCTCCTTGCTTCTCTACATAAAAGTTTCCTCCTCGAAATGAAATTGAGTTCAATGTCGTTTTTTTGGTAGTGTTATTTCCCGTTAATAAACTGCCTTCCTTCCGCTGCGGGTTTTGCGAAGACGTTAGTAACAATCCCCAAATCATCTTCACTTGTTTTGCCATGATTAAGTCTAGGAATGCCGCATCTCCCGTCGTTTCGGCTGTGCAAGCTTGGTGAAACATTAGTTTCAAGCTACTGTAGGCAAATACTGAACTTAGTAATTGTCGAATGCCTTTTTTGACATATCTGATGCAATTATCAAAATTATGTTATCAACAAGGCTGCGGAAAAGTTATCCCTCATTAGCACAACAATATCGGCAGAACCGTGTAATAGAAGCAATATTTGCCAATGAGACAAGGTGGTTATTAAGGTTATAATAAAGTTTTTGTTTGGTGCCGGTATGTAATTGGTTGCCAAATTGGATAACAATGTTGTTAGGGCAAATTTTGTTCAATTCGATAATGGTTTTCTGGAATTTCGTTATGCAAATGAGTGAAAAGTCAGGAAAAAGACAGGAAACAGGTGAAAAAGCAGGAAATCTCCTGCTACAGTCATATGAAAAAGTCCAGGTTCCGCATTAGTCAACCTTCAGGAATTTTACATAAAATTCATTCCTTTGGTATTTGAATGTAGTCACACATTTCCTTGGATGATACAGTTTTTTTCCTAAATCGATTCTTCTTGCTTTAAAGTGTCTTTCCTCTTTTTCAGTACATTTCCAGTTTTGTTTAACACCTCCCACATACTTTTTACCCGATCGGCGAAAAAAATTTATGACACTGTCTGATCTGGTCTATTGAAAATTCGTAGATGCAATCAAGTGAATCCGAATGATTCACACGAGAAAATGTCACGCTTTTGAGTGCTTTCTCTGGTATACGAAAAGCGGAAGTGCTAAATAGCCTTATAATAAATACTACGGCCAAAGCATGCCTTATGTCTTTTTAACGCAGCTGTCAGTTGTATCGTTTGCTTTGGCCGTAGTATTTATTATATTTCTCTGGTATGTTTGACAACACACGCAATGCAGTTTCCAACGAAGTTTTGAAAAGACTTATAATAAATCTAAAAAGCTGTTTCCTTCAATAGCTGNTTTTAAGCGTTCTGTCGTACAGCCCTATCGAAATATTCCGACATTTTGCATATGTTGGGTTAGGGACGGGACCTACTGCCAAGATGGCAGTGCATGCCTGACATGTGAAAACAAAAGTCGTGCTTGAAGTATCCAATGACATTTTTGCTAAAAAAAATTTGATAATTTAAAGGGAGATTGTTCATACTTAACCTGCAAACGTAATCTCGCCATTTTGGCTAGAGGAACCTCGTGGACATAAGCAGTACAAAATAATATTGAAAAGCAATACATTTTCATGTCGCACCTAATTAACTTCTTTTGCATGTAGAACCACAAGGTTTGAGCAGGAAGCAATTTTGATCTTCAACCGACCGCCAATACAAGCTAGTGAAAGAATTGCTGCATTTTTATTCTCTTTTGGATCTTAATTAGGCGTACCTCTCACATGTTTGTAGGGAAATCATGTTTGTTTTTGGAAAAAATATATATTTCGAAATAGAAGTTTGCCTTTTCGAGTGAGATTAGTGTGAACATAATTGCTGGATTTTATTAAAAAACGCTCCTGTATTCATAAAGCGCTCGGAATAATTTTTTGATCATTTTGGCATAATATATGGATAGTTTTATGTTTCTATGTTTACCCGACAGCATTGCCTTCGATTTGAATAGTATTCAAGCGCATTCAGTTTCTTACTTCTTATCTGCTTTGAACATATGTTTTACTGCGCACCTGCTGAAAATAAGTCTCGCCAAAACTCCAAAGCTGCAAAGAGAAGCTCTGTAGAAACGGAAAAATATTTTTGGATTTTCCTCCTTATATGCTGATAAGCCAGCTGGAAATCGATGGTGATGTAGCAGGAAACAGCTTTAGTAACTAGGAAAGTGCTGTTGCGTGGAAGGATAAATCCACTCTTTAGAGAGTTTTGACTTCACGCGATTCGCGTTGGAGTGTTTTGATTTTAACGATTAATGTCATGGAAAACTTTGACAACTTAAGAATGTGTGCTTTCATGCTTTTCTCTTGCAGTGAAAACAGAGCATGCATTTTGCTACGACATCAATCAAAACGACTCCTGCCAAGGTCTTGCTCAGTTACACAACGTCCCATCATCGTACACTTGCTTATTTTCCAGCTGCACCGGCTTCGCTTGCAACAAGTTTCCAACAGCTGCTGGATGTCCTCAAGACGGGTCTCTCAACCAAGGTTAGGCTGAACATGCCAGAAGATTCGCATTCTGGGCGCATTCTCACAATGAATTTGTAGTCGTTTGACTCACACGACCAAAAAACTGTAACGGGACAGTTCATGAAAAATTGTTATTTTCACCTAACGTTTTGGATGATTTCACCTCCAAAACTTTGCTAGCAGTTCCTGTCAATTCTTATTTAAAGCGCACATATCGTTTTGGCTGTGGTCAAGATGTAACGACTTTTCCTTGCACGAACATCAACTAAAACGGCAGATCGATGAAATCTTTCGTAAGATCTTCTAAAGAGGACTTTGTTGGCTTCTGCAAGTCAAAACTGATACGCTGTCTGCATGGCAGTCTTTCGTGAAGGGGTAATCAATCACGTGTAATTGTTCATATCATTCTGATGAAGATCGGAGGAAAACGCAAAAAACAGCTGCGTTAAAAAGACAAAATAAGCAGCCAGTGCGATGCTATTAGATAATGTTCGAGATCATTCCTCTTTGTGTCTGAATATTTTTTCTCTTTTTCCTTGGTCTTGAACTTACGAAGGTCTTGTGGAGTTGGTGAATATGGACAACTCTATTGCTCTGTTTAAACTATTTTTATTTGCAAGAAGTATTTCCAGATTTTGTGGAAAAAATCAAATACTTGTGTAACGTACTTCATTTGTTTTTTGCTTAGACATACAAATTTTACCAAGCTGCACTTTGAAAAATGCATGGACATCTTTGCTTGGTTGTTTGACGCCCGTCCTATCAGGATACCCGTATTCAAGTGTCTCCACCTGCAGGTAAGTGCTGTGAAGCATGTTTTACTGATGAAGAATTCAACATACCAAAAAATCTTTCCATTTGCTGTCAGTGCCAACCCAGTGTGAGTATTGATTGAGATCAATACCGAAATTTGAACATTTTTAAGAATGCAAAAAAAAAAGATTATTTAAGTCCTTCTAATGAAAAACTTCACCACAATAAATTGGAGTTGTTTGAAGTTGACTATTAGAACAAGAACCTTCCAAGATATTACCCTCAAAAAACAAAAAACAACCTCTGCTGATTGTAGTATATTGTAACGGTTGGCTGCTAATGCTTATACAAATCTTATGCAATTTTTGCTTAACAGTCCGCTTTGTTAGGCTGTAATAATTTTGTTCATTGCTTTCTGTCATTGACAGTCCAAAGATTGACGAAGCATTTCAGTGTGGCACTGAAATAGTAACCACATGTTTGAGCGGACATTGTTCCACAGTACTCGACATCATTCCAGCAGATATCCGTTCTTTCTACCCGGTGAGCCATGAGGAAGCAAACTATGATAGTTTTGCTTCCTGTAATAATGTTGTGCCTTTCAGATCAAATGTGCAAAACAGAGTTTTTATCTGAAAAAGCAATTTTGCAGCAAAATGCAGCTTCCACCGACTCGATTGCTTTTAGAAATTATATACTGCACTTCTTCGTTTCAGAAGGCTCACACATAGAGTTTTGGAAAATAAATTCTTTCAAACTTTTGTTATTACTAATTCAAATTTTTTTGTCTCCAAGGTCACGTGAAAAAATATCGACTTAATGATTTGAGAGTTTTTGAAAAATGAAAAGCGGTCTGATTTAATAAGACCGAAATATCTCATTCTTCTCACATCAACACAAAGCAAACAAGCAGCTGCTTCAAAAAGTTACAGAATGATGCCCTTTCCAAGGCAGCGAACAAACAAATTCCTATTTTTCCAATACTGCAAACCTCCATCGAAAATTGCTTGGCGCATAACGAGCACATCAGCCATGAACTTGGCAACAAAACTTGTTTATATTTGTTTGGAAACCTTTTCATGCAAATGAATGTGTTACCACTAATTGCATTGTGTGTTTCCAAATGAAGCTTGCATCGTTGTTTCATTATTTTTTCTGTTCAGGAGATCCTGCGAATTATGGAAAATTTCACTTCACTTGACGCCATTTTCCAAACACTGGAGCTGCCGCCTGAATATTCAGGGGAAGTTATTAGAGGCGCCATTTGTCTGCAGCCCAATAACCCGTTGCTGAATCTTTTAAATGGACTGCTCAACGGTACGCAAAGTATAAACTTGACTTTCGAAAATCCGGCCTGCGACAACACAGTCTTGCAAGACTTATTCACCATGGCGGTGCCTGCAGTTCGCGAAGTCCTTGCAGCAAGAACCCGGGATGAGTTTTGCAGGTTGGTGCTTAGAAATGCACGCATTTCCCTCAATTTCCATACTATCCCAGAAGACTTAGTATCACTTTTCTATTGCGATAGTCATGTGAAATCGTGATCCTCAAAAAGTTGTTTGAGCGTTGCACCGACTGTTTGCGGACGGAGCACTGCGTCAAACCTATTTTAATGATATTACTGTTGATGATAATATGACGTGCGTTTTCTGGCAAAAATTGCAAAGTTTGGAGTAAACGTACATTGTGAATCATGGAAATTTTGCACTGGACGTGGGCGTGAACTTCACCCGCAACGACCAGCACATATTCACTGCGGTCAAAAACTCAGTTTGCACTTGATTGACATTTCTTCGCGCGTTTTTTCAACTGTTTTGGGTTCTTTTTGCTATTTTATCACATAATCTCACAAATACACAGTTAATGCTACACAAATACCTGCCCACGGGATGTGCGCTAAGATTAACACCTATATCTAAATGGTACGAACAACCAATAATTAAGTGACCTCATCAGGTGATTTGTACCGTTACTCGCTGCCGCAATGACAAGCTTTGCGCGCTTGCCGCTCGGGCTCTCCGATAACAAAAACTGAATAAAATTGAACACAATGCAAGTTTCATTATGTGGCCGGTACATCACGTCCTATTGCAAATATTAAACACACCCATCGGCCGCGCATGCTAGTGGCGTGAATAAACAAAGAGAACACTGCTTTTCTGTGAGCTAGAGTTAAGCCACCGCAAAGCTGAAGTTTTTGTAAGAAAAATGGTGACGCTAGCCTGCAATGTAACATTTTGCACGAAGATACCAGGGATCCGTAATCAGTTGTGTGTGTCATTTTACAGTAGCTCTACCTGAAGTTAAATTATTGGAATTCCCTGCTAATCATTTCAAATACTTCGTAACGAAGTCACGAAGGGTTTGCTTTATACGGGATCACGTACGGGTGTCAATAATGTTGTCAGTGGGTCGTGAAGGCAATGTTGCTCGCTTTTTCCTTTTGCACGTTGCCCTTTTAAGAGTTATGAGGTTCATTTTTGTGCGCAAACCATCCAGATTCTGAGCTTAATTAATTACGACCGCATACAACCTTGTTGCTGTGTCTCGTTCACCTCCAATGTTCAAAATGGCTAATCTATTATTTTTCAAATAAACGATTTTGTAGATCATGTAAGCAAATATGACCATCATTTTCAATGAGTTTGAGATTCTGCACTGAATTCTAAACAGGTGGTGACCAGTTTCAAGCCTAAAAACCCTAAGTTACAACGAAGCAATGCCTAAATGCGCAATACGACGCTTTGTCAATGATAACCCACATAACTCAGCCACTATATTCATCCCAAATGCTGCTTCCAGATTTATCTGTGTCTCCCCGCTCCATGTTGCGTTACGGAATTTTTTAGCGATATTGTTTTAGTTTAAGTTCCAATATACTGGAGTTCCAATATACTGGAAACGTCTCTTCAAAAATAAGTCTTCTATAGATGATGACAGAGATTAATAAAATTTGCAGCAGCTCTCCTTTTGTGTGATGTACAAGGTATTTCAAAAATATGATCACTTTTTACAAAGTAGCAATTGATACAGAAAGGAATTTTTTGATTTCATTTTAAAGATTTGTCGTACAGAAGTTTTGTATGTTTTACATTTTATGCTGGCACACCACAACCGTGCAAACACAGTTCAATAGTTTATACTCTCTTCGATCCAAGCTCCTTAGTGGTTAATCGCTGTGGCTACTGGCACATTAAAGTTTGCAATGACCCTGTCCACGTGGTGGAGGCTGGGTGCAAGCACACACCTAAAGTTTTGATTTGGTGAAAATCCGGGCAAACTTCCTGGCATGTTGAGCGAAATATTTGAAAAATCTTCCCAAATTCTCTGAAAATCTGGGAAAAAAAATAGCGCCCAACGTGGTTTGATTTGAAAAAAATGGCACCCAACATGGTTTGAATTGAAAAATGGCGCCCAATGTTTGCAGAATCACATGCGGATCTTTTTTTGGAAGGTCATCTCGAAAAAGTCCGCTTGTGAAGATGTTCGCACGAAAAGTGGCCCAAACGTTTTCGGGCAAGTTTGGGAAAATTCGGGTTAAATTCCTTCGCACCACCAAACATTTGCCTTCTCCTACACCTATGGCACCGTTCAGCATCTTTTGGGGAATTCGCCTGGTGTCCTTTCGAATAACTATTCTCGCGCTCATGAATAGTTGGGAATAGCATAGACCAGCGCTGTTCAACCAGTGTGCGCAGTGCACCCTAAGGCCTAGGGTGCACCACAATATGCGTGGGGTGCACCATTGAGGAAGGGTTCACAAAGGTGCGTCACAAACTTGTCACAGTAAACAGAAAATTTTTACAAAACTTTCTGTAAGCAAAAATGAACCATTAACCAATGACTTTCACGATTTAACCGAGACTTTGCACATTGTAAAGTGTGGTGCATAAGCATCAGGCCATTTTCAAGCTAATTGTTGTAATTAGAAGATTATTTGTGATTCATAAGCAACGGACAATGAGCCATTATCAATTGATTTATGTAGCTGAGTTACTGAATTAGGGGTCTTGCTTATTCAGGCCCGGATACCTACAGGCATGGGCGCAATTAGGTGGGGGGTACGGGGGAAATGTCAGTAAATAGGGTGCATGACTTTAAGTGTTTAGGTAAATAGGGTGCGTGAGTTCGTCAAAATATCTTTCAAGGTGCACCGTAAAAAAAACGGTTGAAGAGCACTGGCATAGACCAAGTCTTTTGGATATCTCACAGAAAATATTGCAAAGGGGATAGGTGTGGAGAATGTTTTCACCAAGGGTTTATACCAGGAAAGATGAGCCTGTCCCCAGGGAAGCAACGATGGAGGTATTCGAGCGAAGCATAAGAATGACCGCACGAACATTTAAGTTTTTGCATCACATTGCATCGTTCCCGATGTGCTTGCATGTCCTTGCACTTAAAATGATCTGCAATCGTATGTGTTTTATGGTTCGAAAGATGAGCCTGTCCCCAAGGGAAGCAACGATAAATGTGTTCGTGTGTTTTTGTTTGTTTGATAAATGTTCGTGTGGTAATTCGTATATTGGACAAACTCAAAGAAATTTGAAATTTCGCCAAGATGAACATCATCCTTTGAAATCAAACCACCAAATTACCCATGTAGACAAACATTTATACACATATCTAGGTCACTTCATTGACTTTAAAAATCCCGAAATCTTGGCTTCTGCTTTTAACTACAGCAAATTATTAATTAAAGAGACACTTCTGATAAAAGAACAGCAACCCGAGATTAATGTAGACAATTTTACCACCCCTTTATACCTCTTCAATACGTAGATTGTTATGTCAAGTATTTGGCTGATGCTCAGTTCCTCTGTTGATACATGTTTCGTGCATTGTTGTTGTTGATTTTGATGTAGATATATTGTACTGGTTGTAGCACTTATTTGTAAAATTTTTGCATCCTTCTCTTCCAGTGTTCTGTGAACGGCCTCTTGCTGCTGNTCTTGGNTTGTTTTCGTAGATTACGGCCTTACGTAGGTTTTGCTTAGCACTTTCTGCATAGCTGTTGGTCCTGCTTTTACTTTTAGCGATTTTGACAGGGTTGGCGATCTTGATTTTCTTTTGACGTCTTTTGCGTCGCACTGTCATTTCTTGCGTCATAGAGTCTTTTGGATTTAAATTGCTAACATTGCCAAGTGTTGCTTGTTTTTGACTGAAGATCAATTAAGAATAATCCGCAACGTCTCAAAATAAAACATGTATAGTTTTTTGAAGGCTTTTTTAGTGTTGATGAAACTTTTAAGTTTGTCCCAATTTTATGCTCCAATGCCTATATTTGTTTGAGTTAATTGAGAGCAAAGACTGCACTTTGATATTTTTTCCGCGTTAACAGCATTTTAAAAAAGAACAATGCCGGTTGAAGTAAAATGAAAACTTAAAAGGAAATGTTCATCTTTCGCAGTCCGCTGAATAACCTGCTCTCTGAAGCGAAGAAAGCATGGCAAACGAGATGCAGTAAATCAGAAATTGTTACGTTGATACGATCAGTCCTCCCTGGAGCTTATTCAACACTTGTGGCAGATATAGAACGTGGAATCAATATTGTCGAAAATCTTCTTCTAACTTTTGAGATTCCTAACTGTGGGAGTAAGTTTATAAACGTTCATTTTAAAACCTCTAAGCTTGTCAACAAAAGGCTATCCGCTGCACAATTTGTGATTTCATTGATATATTTTTAGTAACAACCTAAAGTGTTTTTCCAAATTTTGCAAGTTCCTTCATGGTATATAATGTGGCGCACGAAGAATTTGCGAGAAGTTTTCATAGCTTGTGAAACAAGATACAGTTACATAAACACATTCATCGAAAACTTTCATCGTGTCAGAGTTTTCTAGGACATTATCGAATATGATCAACTGTTCCGTGCAAGCTTTTCCTACCCGTTTTACCGGCTAATCCCACTGATTTTGTGCTAATTCGCTGAAGATGATTTCCTGTCAGTGTCAACGGTTATATTGTTGGCGAAATGCTAAAGCTCTTTACATCGCTTCATTGAGCACAAACCTTTATGCAAACCCAAGTAAAATGTTTTTCCTTCCCTAATTCCTATTCATTTGCAGCGATGCAAATATCCTTAAAGTGAATAGAAGAAGCCTGTGCATCCAAAGCAATGATGGTGTATTTGTGATCAAACATAACTTATAAAAATTTAGTCGATGTTTCAGCACAAAACTGTGATGGAAATTAGCTTTTAGCAAGGTCTCACAGAATACAAAGAAAACATCATTGAAAAAATCTATGGGCCTTTGATTCTTCTTGGTTGAGTTGAAACATAAAAATAAAACTAAATCTTTACAATTGCTCTTGCCTAAACGTACAACTCACATTCATTGTTTTTGGATTCTTTCAACATGTGCCAGAGACTGAAATCCTACTTAACTGGATGCCTGGTTTCATGAGCTGAGGTAGAGTTGAAACTTCGAATGCATTTTCGTTTACGGTACTTTCTACCTCATTGGCCCTTTCTCATGTCTCAAGTTAAGCGAAGAATATTGTTTTTGTTCCCCCAGGAGGAAATTCTGCACAACCTGTTACAACCTCGACTTCCATTTTCTGGACGCTTTCCACTTTTTGTTTGCTGTCAACAACAGTAATGCAGATATTGTAACGTTGTAAAAACACGTGGAATTTAAATGTATTTGTAAATAATTTTGACATTGTAACGAAACAAAGTCTAAGTGACAAAATTTGCTTTTAACGTATAGTTTACATAACACCCCAGTAGGAGGATACGAATAAGTCTACTTTCACTTTGTCAATAATATGCAGCACAAATCGGTACCAGTTTCATACGATTAAAGTAAATGTATCATTTCATGGCATGACTGCTTCATGCTCTTTGTCGAAGATCGTGGTAAAAAAATGTTTCTGACAAGAGGTCGAGCCACAGTGGTCCGGAATTCTTAAAAAAGCAGAATCGCCCCATGGAGCACTATTTCAAGTCATGGAGGATAGTCTGGTGGAAAATTAAGAACTTTAGAACTTTCTTCGTTCATAAAGCATTTGCGAATGTAGAGATTGGAAGCTTCTTTTGCCTTTTTCAAAAGGATTTATTTTAGTCAAGGCGGTGTTGGAAGTGGCAACCTATTCGCTGATACGTATGGTCATTGTGCAGCCATAGGTGTTTTCCATGAAAAATGTTTACATTTCATGTTGTTTAAGTTGCCACTTTTCAGTAGCAAAAGTGCAGAGCCTTTAGTGACGGCGAAATGTTTGCACTGACTATACAGCTGTCCAGATTTCAGTAAACTAGTTTGAAATAAACCTAAATCCTAACTTTATTTTACCCTTATGCGTCATCGCACACTCAAACAATTTAAAGCGTGCTGTTATTAACGAAATACACAACTATTTTCGTTGGTTTTGCAAAAAATAACTTCCGACACCCATACCTAGATATCGTCCAAAACCATCGTGGCGTGACTACATCTCGAACCTCGCTTTGTCCTGTCATAGTGTAGAGCAGTGGTTCCCAAACTGGGGGTAAATTACCCCATGGGGGTATTACGCAATTATTTGGGGGGTAACGCGGAACCAAAACCACAAGCTGTCAGGTATTATGTTTTTTATGACGCAAAATATTGAGGGTAATAAGACATAATCGCTACCTTGATTTGGGTAACGGCTCGAAAAAGTTTGGAAACCACTGGTGTAGAGCGATCAGAACTACCTACGATTGCTGATAACCGTGAGGTGTTCCAAGTCCTAAAAGGATTACTATCCCCACGACCACCCCAGAAAAAAGTTCGGTTATGAAAACGAAGGAATGAGCGAATGTTCTTTTCGTATTCTGTTGTTCCTTTATGCATATTTTCATGTTTCTTTTTCGTAAGGTGTTGTTTGGTGAAAACAAAAGACAAATATAACAACATCATCCGAATATCTTGAACGTATTTGCGAGACAAAGATTGAAATTGTGCTACATTAAAAAAGTGAGGAGGTGCGAACCAAAAACATTTTTCGTGCGTAAAATATGTTTGCACCTGCCACAACTGCCACCAAAAGCAAAAAAGAATATATTGCACATAATTTTAAATGCGTCCATATAAGTATTTGTGACGTCACTGAACACTGAATAGTACCACAATAAAGCAATTTGGTCCTTGCCTGTATTGTCTGGTTTGCTCCAAGTCCTCGATGCGCTGAACATCTCTTGAAAAGTTTGTTTACTGTTTGGTCCCCCATTCTGCTGGTGGCATATCACGAAAGTCCCCACGTAAATATCATAACTTGCACATGTCATCATAGCTTGCGCAGGTTTTGATTCAGTGGAAAAGTATAATTTTTTTATTATTTGTGAAAACGCTGAGACCACGGATTTGTGGTGTTGTCCATGACAACCACAAAATGCAGTGCTTGCAAGGCCTTCACGAACCTTCGGTTTGTTTTTGCCGTACTTAAACCAAGGTTCTTGTAAGTATTTAGTTTTGTCCAATTGTTGCAGGTCGTTTGTGGTTACCATTGCCTTCGCTTTTAAGCTTTTTTCTTTCCCTAATGAAGTTGGGAATGATATGCTCAAACCTGTGGGTCATATTTTTTCGGGAGTGTAGTCTTTCCTACCAACTTGATGCCGTTGCTATCACGGTGGTTGTCGTGTCCAAAGAGACTTTTGAGCGGATATATTTTTCTTTGAGACGGTTTAAGCTGATGAGGTCATCCTCTTTTATTTGCTTGAGTCTCGTCAATCTTTTAGCTTCACCAAATAATGGTGCTGTTTACCGTTAACGAACTAACATCCTTCCGCTGTGGGTTTTTCGAAGTCCTTAGCGACCAACCCAAAGCCATCTTCAGTAGTTATACGATGATTGACGTCTAGGAATACCACTTCGCCCATTTGTTCGGCTGCGCCGGTGTAGCGAAACGTTTGTTCCAAGCCACTGTGGGAAAATACTGAAGTTAGTACTTGTTGAATGTGTTCACATGACGTTTCTAATGCAACTATCCGAATTATGTCATCGATGAATCTACGGAAAGTTCTGTCACATTTAGCACACCCGCAATTGGTATTATGATGTAATGCACAGAAATATTTGCCTTTGAAACAGAGTGATTGCCCCCAGTTGTATTTCCGCTTTTTGGATGTATAGTTGATCGCCATTTTAAGTGAAAACGTTGTTATGTAAAATTTTGTTTAGTGCAACAATGATTTATTGGTCCATGGTGATGAATACGGTATGCCTCTCTAAGGCACATTCGAGAGCTTCAGTCACTGTGTCTCTGTACAAGCTTGGATTAAGTTCTTTCACATCTGCCGCCACAATGCAAAACACCGGCGTTTGCTCGTCATTTGCTAGGATTTTGATCATCAGGCGGTCATTCCAGCTGAGCATGTATTGACCACTACCTTGACAAAACTCGTCTGGGCCGTTTTTGCAAAAGTTTGCGCTATTATTTTTGAGTATATATTCCAAACATGCCGTAATGCGTGGTGTGCTGATGTTCGCAGTAGGTTGTAACAAGCGTACTGTTATGTCTTGACATCAACTTTGATTAAACTCTCCCGGTTTCTTTTGTTGATAAATGTTTGCAAAAAAACTTTTTGTTAGTGAAAGCTTAATATGGAGCTTCAATCACAATTTCTAATTTTGAAAAGTGTCTCAAAGCCAGGGGCGGTTCCATCCAGTATGGTTAAGGGGGGAGGGCGATTTCAGTAATATTTGGTAATCAAGTCCCACTAAGGGTTCACTACTATAAAGAGATGAAGTGCACTTCACAACATTGCTGTGACAAAACAATGGACGGCAACTGGCCTTATATCACAAATTCTGTTTTCCGAATTGTACAAAATCATGGGAAGAAAGTTACTTTCGTAGGTTTTAGGGGGAAATCGCCCCCTGTGGATCCGCCCCTGCTCATACCGAGACATTACGATCCAATGCGGCCTTCGTTTGATTTACCAACACTTTTGGGGTGCGCTCTTGATACAGCAATCGTACCCACGTAGAGTGAAGCACAGAGGTATATACGCAGCAAGCTTCAGACGTGAAATTAGGAAGAAAAGATGAGTTCGGTGAGCCGCAAACGATTTTGTAAAATTGAAGGACAAGTCGCATTGTTGTTATTTAACCCAACTGTTTAGCAAAGCTTACTTCCAAGATTTACAATCAGAAATTTTTCTGGGTAATCCGCAAGAAAGCCAGAGTTTATGACACACTTGAAGTAATCTGGTTTGAAAGACATTCCTCGGTTGAAGGTAAAAGCACCTGAAAGCTTCACAAAGCTCATTTACTGAGCTATTGTCCGATAAGGTCCGCAGGCTTTGAATGGACACGTTTTCAACTTCATGCTCTGACAACGTTTTATCAAACAGTTTTTCATCTGCGCTTTCAAAGAGTCCAATGCTGAGCAATACATGCGTGACATCAAACGAAAAGAACGGTTAAAGTTGCACAAAACTGCGACATCTCAGAAATTGCAGTGAATTTATGTTGGTGTTGTTATCTTTGCTAATGCTATCTCTGAAGTGTTGTAGTATCTGCAACGGTAACAGTGGTGCCCGACCTACACCTGACTGCGTTGCACATGCAGCCCCCAGACGTTATCTGGTGCGACCTGGTACCACGTAAACGGCTTCCAATCTGATCTCGTTTCCTTCACTAGTGTAAGATTGCATACAGCATATATGCCAGATCTTTGCAAACGACAATGTTGAGCATTTTGCTACGAAGTAGGTTCTAATCTATACAGTTCAAGCCCTTGATTGCTGGAATTTGTCATCGTAGCTCTTGGAAAAATAGACACACGTGTATTCCTGGCTGTGTCTATATGTTCACAATAACGTTTTGCAAAAGAGCTGTATTATTCAGATCAAATTCTAAC
>JGI24021J15306_10001887_pt1 | contig 21533 bp, 16 predicted proteins | sample Ectturendosymbi1_FD_15306 | JGI IMG/M metagenome (IMG submission 15306)
CTTTTGCGGGCCAGGTTCTGCCCATCCAACCCTTCTTGTCCACGATGCGCATAAACACGGTTAAACTGGGCGACGGGCGCATTTGTGTTTTCGCGGTCACTTCGCCCCACAGACTACCAATGCTCGAATACATACCAGATAAGAAAATGTGGTTCGAGATGAAGGACCGTTTGAGTGTATGCGAAGTGCTGACCGACTAACTCGTGTGTGAAGGTGTCGCCCAACGCCCGATACGTATTCTCGCCGTGTTGTCGTCAAGTGCTTGTTTCCGCATCGAACCTACAGCAGTGTTTTGTCGTGCCAAGAAGTTCTCGACATTTGCTTGTTTTCTTGCCACCACTCTTCTCGTTCTGAAAGTTCACAATTTTTTGTCCCCCACATTTGGCGTCCGTTCTACTGTGGTGCGGATAGCTAAACCTTAGGTGCGACATCAAGGACCGACTTGGCCAAAATCGAATGATCAACACCATAAGTGCTTGTTTGCCTCTTTTCGTTTTTAGACGAAAGACAGCGAACCTTTCCACAACGCCGTTACATTCGATCCGATATCACAGTTTTGCTTTGAAAAATGTTCTGCGTTTTTTCGCCATTTCATGACAAAGTCGACAGAGATGTTTGCGTAAATGCGGTGACTGAAACGATCCTTGAGTATTTTCCGGGGACTAAGCCCATGATCGTNAAGTAGCGCCTTAAGCACCCCCACCCCACTGTGATTCCATGTCACCCTTTGCAACAGCGGTCTGACGCTGCATGCGGTGCTTGCAAAGGTATAAACGAATAAAAGTAACTGCACATGTTTTTTTTCGTATGGCTTCGTTCGCTTTTAATTGTCGTCCAATTTGCATGTAGCAAAGGACGTTAAACTTTCGTCAGGTGTTTTTGCAAATTTGCCAAGCGCACATGTCATCTCCGGCAGCTTGTTCGGAATACTAAATTGGAAAACTAAAATAAGAATTTGTCGCCAGTAGTTTTAGAAATAACCTCCCCGCCGCTCACGGGCGCCAACCAGTGTTCCACGTATGAAAAATTCTACACTGAACGAATGTTTGTTTTGCTGCGCATGCGCAACCAGTGAAGCGGTGAAATAGATATGCGATATTGTTTCTGGAATGTTGCAACCTGCAAGTGCGCAAGAATGAGATTTCACTGCGCAAATGGTCTGTTGGTACTGCGCATGCGCAACTTATAGAGGGAACACTGGTGCTAACTACCCTGTTGCCAAACTCCTATGGTGATATATGGTGTATGTTTGGAAGCATACGTAATCCGTGGTTTGATTGCTTGGTGACGCCATAGTTTCTGTGTCTTTTATTTCCCGACTTCAGCAAGGTGCGTTTCATTCCAAATAAAACACACCGCTCAACACAACAGCTTTCCCACCGAGTCGAACATCTGAGCCAGTGGAAAGCAACCAACATTCTTTGCAACTTGATACCATTTATGACTCTGTACAATGGTATAAGAATAGTGTGTGGTTCAAACGACAAGGTGACCGGTTGAGGCTCGTGGTGGACTGGGTTCACCCCAAAACCGAACAACGCTCCAGATGGTTTTCATAGAAAGCGAGAAATTTGATGCGCAGACAGTTTGCGATGCAATTGTCAGCCTCATAATCGGATTATTGTGAGCTGCACGAAAACGTGCAATGTTTCGATCGCCGTTGGCGCTGCTTTCTTACAATTGTGACGTAATAAGTGGATACATTTTACCACAACAACATTTAATAGGCACAGAGTAGTGGAAAATGTGTTTTTCAGCAGTAATGGAAGATTGTGGTGGCTGCAAAGAATAAAATAGCTCGTTCGCGTTGGCATGCATGAGGTGGGTGCAATTATTCGGTCATGGGCGAACGAACCTAACCATCAGCGGAAAACGAAGTAATTTATTCGCAGCCATTCATAGCTGCAGGAGAGACGTTCCCAGGTACGGGTGACATAAGGGCTGAAAATATGTAAACTGAAAATTCATGGAAGTACTTTGTTCGCAGAAGTCACCGGTAGTTTTTTATCCAGTTGAATTTTAAACCGTTTGAAACCGGCACTTGTTCCTTGGGAACAGAAGCACAACCTTGAAAACCTTTACGGTGAATGTGTTTTATCTTCCACAAAATTTTGAGCAATGCTGGAAGCGCTGACCAGCGGTGTTGGCAGCAGTTTTTTAAATAGTTCGAAGTGCTGCAGGTGCACAAGGCTGAACGCTGCTAGTTGCAGTGCAGCAGCGAACCTCGACCAGCAGATGATTTCCGCTGTTTGCTGAGCACCGCGATCGTATGGTCTTCAGGCAAACAAAAGGCAGAGCTCGAGTTACGCAACGGGGTCATGCGAACTCGATGTTGTCGACTTGAACGGGCAAGTCATTAGAACAGGCACCACACAAGCACAACGATCGNGCTCAGCTGCTACGTANGTACAAGCAGTCGAGGACTTTCGTAAGNGGCCGNGCAAAACTAGCAATGACTAGTATTTGCCCGTTGGCTGCATAAGCTTGTTGGGAATGAAGAAGTGGAAATCTCGACCGCATTAACACCATTTTCTCCTCAGGCTGCTGCGCCTACTCTTACCGCATGCTTGGTGTTGGCGCTCAACCAAATCCGAAGATGCAGCACGCCCTGTAACGAATGCAGTGGACGCAAGTGCAGAATACTGCGTTGTTGCTATTTTTTGGAGCTTTACTGCTGCAAAACCACATTGAATTTGGGCTTTCTTCTTTTGAGCCAGTTGTTCTAACCACTGCTTGGCCGCACTAGATCTCGGGGCAAGTGTTAAGCAGCCATTCGGTTGTCTCATCGTCCAGAACAGTGGTTCTTAACCTTTACAAACAAGCCGAACCCCTACGTAGTTTTCCAAGCTTTTGTCAAACCCTATTTTTGCCCAATACAACAGAAAGTAAAAATGGGTTGCTGAAATCAGATGACCTTCATCGAACCCCTTAAAACGGCTCCGCCGAACCTTAGGGGTTCGATTGAACCCGGTTTAAGAACCACTGGTTCAGAACCGTCAGGCCGTGCAGTTCATGAGGAGGTCGATGGATTGGACATTGGAGGACTACATGGTCGACGGTTTGTTCTTCTGCGCCACACTCACAGGCCGCAGAGGAGGACATACCCCATTTGCACAAGCAGGAGCGGAAACGTCCGACACCGGTGCGGAGGCGGTTGAGCCGGACCCACGCTATTCTTGGGAAGGTCATTCCGGGAGGGTGGGTGCCGGTGTCGGGGATGAAAGTGCGGAGTCTTACCACTCCGCATTCCATTGGTGATCGGCCCAATGCGCCGAATTTGGGCTAAGAAGCGCTCACTGTATAGTTTGCAAAACCAACTGAATTTCCGTCTTGTAGTAGTTTGCCACCTCTCCACACCACAGGTTCACTTTACCGGCGGAACACACTGACATCTGGTACTACTGACTGAATGAAGAAACTTTAGCACCACGTGAGCATAAGCTGGAGTTACCACTTGCTGTGACTGAAGTTATGATCAGTGCTTTGCGGTTTGTGCTTTTAAATGCGGACCAAAAATGGTTTTAACTCAAGTATTTGACAACTGATGTCAATTGGTTCAGTTAAACGAGCTAGTAGCCATGTTCACATCGACGATAAAATTTAAAAAAATCCAGGCCCGTATGCAGGTTTAAGGTTTAGGGTCAAATACATTTTAGGGGGCAAAAATTTTGCTTTTATTGTATGTTTAGAACAAATTTTACTGGGCACAACAAAATTTGGAGGGGCACAAAAAGATTGGGGGGAATCTGCCTCCGAATGTCTCCCCGGTGGCCAGGGCCGGCCTCAAGCCGATGCAACCGATGCAGCTGCATTGGGCCCCGCGCCTCTGGGGCCCCGCGTCATGATGTTTGGGTAGATTATTTATTTTGCCAGATACACCTTGCGCTTGATAATTCAGTAGAAACGCCATATAAATTTCATTGTTAACAAAGAACGCTCTAGTCTGAACTAGCGAATTTCTTCTCGAACGTTAGCAAACGTGCTCAATTCTCGTGTTAGTGCTGTGCTGCATATTTGCGCTCAACCACGATCGTAACACGGTTGACTGAACATGATGACGTCATAAAATCACTGCTCAGAGGGGCCTCGCGCTTAGGTCTTGCATTGGCTCCCGCGCCCAGGTCTTGCATTGGGCTCCACATCTGATAGGGCCGGCCTTGCCGGTGGCTACGGACCAACAAATAATTATAATTTCATTATTATTGGCAAAAAAATGTCCAAGATTTTTTGCCCAATTTTTTGAGATTTTGTCCAAATTTTTCAAAAACCAAAAGTTTTGGGGATGCGCTTGCACCCTTACTCCTACACCACTGAATCCATGTATCAATCTCCTTCTTCTGCCTTCCACACTCGGGAATACCACACCAAATTACTTGAACTTGTAATTTTTCCGCGAATCACATTCACTGTAAAATCAGTCAGGTTCAGCCATAATCAATCAGCAGAAATGCTGCCCTCGGGGTGCATCGTTGCAATCAGCTGACACTGTTTTCCAACAAAACATTTTCAGCGAGCCAGTCCGCCTGCTCATGGCGTTTGTTAAAATGAAACTTTGAGAATACTCTGGTAAATAAGATTTGCTGGCGTAACGGTTTGAATTCAATAACAAACGAAAATCAATGCCAGTCGGAGCAGAAAAGCTTGGTTTGCATCCGACCAGATTGTCAACAACCACAAATTGCAGCAAATTTAATTCTTTTAACGTTTTCGCAAAATTAGTTCATCACAGTTCATCGTGAGCATACTACGAGATGCAGTATTAAGTCTTGAAAAACTTGTTGACACGGTATTGGTCACACGTGATTTTACCATTTGAGTAAAATAGAAAACGTGTATTGCAAGTGTAACAACAGCCTTTTCTTTAATGGAGAACTGCAAGCCTCACACCTGTATCGGATCTTAGTCCGCGACAGAACGACCAAGAAATGTAAAAGAAAGTATCAAGAGAATTGTGCCTAGTGCCGCTAAAACTTGAAAGGCTGCTTTTATATTCATGCAAGTTATGATTTTAAGGGTCCTCTGACGTAGTTTGGCGTGTATCCCAGTATCTTATTTTCTCATTTGTTGAACCTCTAATCTTTTAACCTTTATATGCTTGAATGGGTCGTTATTGACCCGAATGAAAACTTAAAAACACTTAAACCCATGATACTTGAAGCATTACTGTTAGTGTCATTCTGCCTGTATTACTCAGGTTGCTTATGGGCATTGTTTTCACAAACGAAATGCTGATATTTTCCATTGACTCGCCATCAATTTATGCAGCATTCACTGCGAAAGTTGCTGCCGCATGGGCCCGGCGCAAGCGAGTGGAGATGGGAGCCGCAGACCACTCGTGACGCTCTGAACGGAATACAAAAAGCGAGTATAAGCGAAACTGAACTGAAAACATAGGCGTAGGCAGGGGCCATACCCCCAAATTTTTAGCATATCTGGTCAATTTTTCCTTTGAGAAGCGGCGTCCCAAACAAAAATACTGTTGGTCACCTAAAATCAAACATTTTGCCCCAAAAAAATTTTTGGGCTGTCTTACACCACTGACTGAAATGCTGATATTGTAACTTCAACGGAAAAAAATTTTAACTGTTATGATGAAAAACAAAAACATTTTAAAAATCATCAAGCCAGTCTGAACTTAATCCCCACACTCTGCTAGAACGTCCAATGAATGGTGTGAATTGTGATAGTCATGTTGTTATAAGATGACAGTCTTCGAGGCGTTCTGCTTGTTAGTAGTCTCAGTGCGGTAGTTAAAGGAGAACGGTGTCCCACTTACATTTTGGATAAACCATCAAAATTTGACGCTTTTGCTCTCATTGTTTGTCAAACTTTCAACATAAAAGTTTCTCAGTTATCTTGAATTCACGCCGTGCTTTTCAATAATGCTACCCCCACATTTGTTTTTGGCGTTACACCACTGGTTTTAGGTACACGTACTAGGACTATTAATTTGAAGCCCTATCTGAAATACAGTACATAAAAGAAGTACTTGCCACGCATTTACACACAGGCAGAACCCTACAGCTGACGAAAGTAGCACAGCCAAAATCAAAACTACGAGCAATTACCACAAACAACCGAAATACCGGAGCAATGTCCGGGAGAACAAGGCACTAAAAAAGAAAGACGACAGAGAAGGCGCTGCGAAAGGAGTGGACAGAAAATCAAGTTTCACCTTGATCCAGCCACTACACAAGTAAGGAAATGAATGAAAGCAATACCTTCCGTAATGAAAATACAAACAAAAGAAATGAAAGAAAGTATAGTGAGGCCGAAGCCGTCAAAAGGCAAATCAAAATGACTTAGACCTGAGTAACAACGGACGGACCCGAAACAAGCGGAAAGTAAATGTTTGCTGCAAAATGTTTAAAACTGTTTGAATAGAGTGCAACATAACATTTTACAAAAACATTTTTCATTTAATTGCTAAACTGTGACTGTCGCTGTCATTTCATCAGTTTTCCGCTGTCACATTTGTGAAATAAGTAGCTAGTTCACATAGATAAGTTGTGACGTACTGTGAAACTATACCTTAGAACAAGTTTTTTTAAGGAAAATGTTAGGTACCCAGTATGGACCTGTAGGGACCCTTTTTCTCTGATTCTAGGGACGCGATGACAATTCTCGCTGATTCTAGGGACCCGATTTTCAATTTTTGGGACCCGAATCGGGCCCCTAGAAAGCCTTAAAAAAACCCTGCCTTAGAACTAAATACTTCTCCAACTTACCAAAAATATTTTGTTTTTCATGTACCTAACACTTATTGGAATAAATAATGTTTACTGCTAATAATACTGCAACGTGTTCATACCCCATGCATCTGGTTGGGAACAACTCATCCATGCAACCAACCCCAATATGGTCTGTGGGTAAACTTACATTTCTTCACGATTTGTATGGATAAACATTGTTTTATGCTCGTGCTACTTGTTTTTGTAATGAAATGTTGTATTAAAATGCCTTGCTCTCTGCCTCATAACCATTATTGCTGCTCGCTTCCTTCACCTGCATGCTTGCCTCACCTGCTCATCTGTGCATGCCTCAATTTTTCACCCATTGCTTGCCCGCCATCATCTGCGTTATGTTGATGTCTATTGTGTTTTGTTTTTTTTTGTACTTTTTATCATNATTATTTTGTGCTTTGCGTTGTTGTGTTATATTTTGTCGTTTTCCGCTGTCAGTGTTTTGATTTGGAACGTTTCGTGGGAAATTGCTTTTGTTACTGGAACATGTGAAGGCTGGAAATTCTACCATCCTAATGTGGAAGCGACGCATTAAAGCTTGTGGAAAAAAAGTACACGTAATGAGACTTTAAAATCAGTTTTGAATCCTCATTTTATAGAGATGAGTTGAAGAAAAACACATTTCGAAATCTTTCATACCACAATTCAGCAACCAGCCGTGAATCTCCCAGTGGTTCTGATAAACACTTATTCGATGCACTGAAGGACCGAACAATAAGCGTTGAGCACACATCGAGGTTGGAAAAAGTTGGCAACAGCGAAACCCCACCTTGTGCAAAACATTGCGGCGGTAGCACGGCGAAGTGAACTTCAGTCATGCTCAAATACACCCGACCTTCAAAAGGCAATGACCAGTGGGGGGCGTTACAGAACCTGACCTGAGTCGACGTCAAGGCAAACAAGGCTTTGTGACGTAATGTAGGATGTCGCTTCCGCTTGAACCCGCGCATGCCCAAGTACACACAAACGAAGAAGTGGCGTGCTGTTGCATAACCAGCCAGTTGTCGAATAGACCTGCCGTTGGTGACTTATTCGTTACATTGTTGTTTTGTAAGTGATTTCATTTCGCTGGTTAAGGGAAACAAAGCTAAACAGCTTCGACTACACATACGCAGCCCCTAACGATGAAAATATTTCCAAAAAAATTTGTGGAGCCTTCCACCTCAAGATTAGCCATGTGTAGAAAATTAAGATCAGTGGGTAAAAAAACACGATGCACTTGCTTTTCAAAAATGAGATTTCATAGCACGGCCACGGAGCTTGCTCGCCTTTCAAGAAATAATCTACATTTGCTTGCATCTCATTTCCATTGTAAACTTTCTTCCCATAACACACGAGAATGTATCGTTGTAGAAACAAGACTTTTTATCGCAAATAGGTCTTACTTTGATATTGCGCTTGGATCAAGGGAGGCTCACAACAGGCAAACGAGCCCCTGTGAGAAAAATGACCTTCGTTGATGCAGAAAGTTGGGTTTGTGAAAAAATGATGAAGACTGATGACTGGAAGGAAAGACATTTCTTCTCATTAAACAACAATTTTCCTCGAAAAAGAATTTTGCTCAGAAGTTGATGTTTCTTCTTAAAATTACATTTTGCCCCACAACTTTATTTTTCACTCACTTATTAACATACTTTGTACCTGGCACAGCATATTTTAGCCAATAGAATACCCAATAAAAACTTCAATCACGTTTTGTTTGACAAAACAATTCTACTACTTTTATGAAGTTTTTCTCCCAACAAACTGCGTTTTTGTGTTGTGAGGTTCAATATTTGAAATGTTCGGGAACGGCAGTTTATCGTCCAGTGTTTGGATTTAACGGATGTGAAAATGCATCGATTCTGATTTTTTTCCTGCACGATTTGCTGGATTTGTTTTTGTGCAGATTTTTATGCACCAGACCTAAAGTTATTTTGCTGCAACAATTTCCTATCGTGTAATAAAAAATAATTAATAGCATAAAACTAAATGAAACGTTGGTGAACCAAATGTCATGTTTTAGTCAAAAAGGCATGGTTGCTTAATAACCCACAGAGAGTGCAATTTAGATCGCATACAATGCTGATAGTCATATTGTTGACACCATATTGTTCATTTAGCACCTATTATAAAAATTGGAGCTGATTGGAGATTGTCAATCCAAAAGCGATAAAAATGTATTGACCAGAAGCATTTTCGAAGTTGGAAGGGCAAAACTTTAGCCCACACATACAATGTTTAATTATTGAAACCTGAGTTTTTTTCATACTGTACTTTCATGTTTTATGTCAACTTTTTTGGATTTTAAGCTGTATAACAGTGCGTATGCAGATACAAACAGCTATAGACAGAAAATACAATGCTGTAGAATGTGCACTGTTGTAGTGTTATCTACGAGAAACAAAAATTCATTTTGAAGCAGTCCAGCAAGATGACCTGTGCGACACACTGTGACTGATGGAAACAGGTAGTATGCAAGCACTGTTAATTGAAGCATGTTGTAACGGAAGTGATCATAGGATGGCAGGTCTTAAAACAGATGGATACGAACAACCGCAGGTGGAGTTCAACTTTGGTGGCCTTTTATTGCGTCACACTGCGTCAGGATTGTAATTTATCTGTTTACGTGTCTGAACGTTGACGTATTGAAACAAACTCATTATTAGTGAAAAACTGTTCATTTGTTCACTCATTCATTCATTCAAAATGATGGAGTTAAACATTTGTACAAGCTATAAACATATGAAAGTTACATACTTGTTGTGATTTATATTATGGTTCAAACTGTTTAAAGCGAAGGTGGCATTGTCACGTGAAAAAGGGATGCTTATTTTAAATGGTCTTGTTTGAGTTCATCCTCATCTTGGGTGAACTGCCCTATACCAGAAAACTCTAAATTCACTATAATTTATCTTATACACGTGGACTTCCTCATGGTTCCGCCATTAGTCTAGTTTTGTTCTTACTTTGTATTAACGATTTGCCATGCGCATCTACTTCCTTTGCCATGCGCATCTACTTCCTTTGCCATGCGCATCTACTTCCTTTTTGCTTATGACACAATTCGGTTGCTGTCTAGCAAACACTTAAAAGATCTAGAAGCATCAGTTGATAAAGAACTTGCTTATATTAAAAAGTGGGTGGTAACGAACAAATTAAAAACTATTTTCCAAAAACGAACCTCACACTTTTATTCTGAAATAGCTAAAACTCAGGTAATAAAACTATTATGCGGTAACAAAACATAATGAAGACACTAAGTGGAATACCTGCGAGTTTTTATTTATATCAATCTAAAATCGTAAACTAAAAAGGCACATGTAGTAAAACTAGTTGCTAATAAACGACAACTTGTTTAAATTACTGCTTTTTCTAGATGTCAAGATATTGTGATCAGTATATTTTTCAACTGTTTTAGTTAACACAAAAATCTAAATAATAGAGAACTATAAGATTTCTTAGCAAAATTGAAGAGAGTATTCCATAAAAGAACTACATCATTTACCGTAAATATTTCAAATTAGCAAACATGACAAACAGTGTGTTCAAAATAACCGACAAAATACTTCCCGCTTCTATCACACAAGATTGTGTAGTTATTCAGTCATGACATAGGCACCCGCTATAAGCAAAATATCCCATGCAAATGGGTACGCGACTTTTCGGTCTGGTCGATTCGGTCTGAGCCGTTTCGGTCTGCACCGTTTCGGTCTGGGCCGTTTCGGTCTGGGGACATTTCTGTCAGACTATGAAATCTTGCAGAAATCTTACATGTTCACATTTTAATGCAAACATACTGAAATCAACGAGGAGTTTTATTTAAAAAACTACAAACACGATCCAAGATCCAACAGTTCATCAGCATCAACACATGATTTTCATTATAATCAGCAAGCAAATTAAACCATTATCGACATTTTGCAATCAAATACAAATTTTTCAAAGTCATAATTACAATTCAGATTAAATCGCAATCATGACTGCTCAAAGGGAGTTGGTATAACACCAGCTATAGTGACATTTCGCCTGCCTATAATCATTTAAATAAACGAATGTAATAAGTTGTTTATGAACAGAAATGTCGTGACCAAAATGTCCCGTGACCGAAACGGCTCAGACCAAAACGGCTCAGACCAAAACGGCCAGACCGAATTGGCCAAACCGAATCGGCCAGACCGTAAAGTCCTGTTCCGTGTGCAAATACCTCTCTACAAAACAGCCAAGAAGCAACACACCTCAGTTTACAGAGGAGCCAAGCTACGGAATAAGATTGCAGAAGAAAATATCTTGACAAACTTTCTACCAATTTTACTTTCTGTTCAAAAGTATCTGCAATTTAATATTGAGTCTGTTTTTCACGTCATTATGACTTAGCCTGAGAAGCCTTTTTCTGTTTAAGATGTATGCTGTTTAAGATGTTTGTATCCTTCTGGACATGCTACTGATAGAACATATGCACTCTGGTTCAGAAGCATGGGCGTCGGATTTTTTCCAGGGGGCACTAGGGTTTTTTTCCAAAATTTTTCTAGGGGAGGGGGCCAAAAGTGGTGAAATTTGTTTTTTCCCACGCGAAACTAAGAAAACAACCTTTTTTTGATGAAATTTTCAAAACTCAGTGGGGAAAGGCCCCCCTACCTTTCGACGCCCATGTTCAGAAGTATAAGGTTTATTTTCAGAAATGGTCTTAGCACGTCCAACATGTTCGGACAACATTTGGGGCATTCGTGAAAGCCTGTTTCAGTTTTGATGATTTTACTAAAAGACAAACCCCACGCTACATCAACTCATTCCGAGATGAAACAGAATCGAAGCAACAATTCACTGTGATGTGTCTGAGTGAAAACAAAGCAGCTGTTTGCAAACGACCTAATTCCTTTATTTATTTACGTGTTAGTCTCAGACCATAGTCCATGTCACAAGGGTAGTAATACAGTACAAAACACAAGAGCACAAAACGCATGTACGGTATAAAGACACAAGAAAGTTGAGATGAAAATAGTCTTGTTTTGTCGACAAGATCAGACACTCAGCACAATTTTGAAGATGATGCGTACTTTATAACGATAAACCAAAATGCATTGCCAATAATGGGAGATCCATTGTATCTTGGTCACCGCTTGAAAAATAGTGAGGGCTGTGCGCTCAACCCCCTCAACCTTTTGTTCTTCCTCCTATATTCAGCTATGACGACTTGCAGAGACCTGCATATTGAATATTTCATGGCTGCAAAACGCATAGGTCCAAGTTCAAAACTTGGCCCACCGGAGGGCAGTGTGCGTTTTCCTGATGCCCCGGATGAAGGTTTGCTTCTGATTTCCGTTTTTCCTAGTGCTGCTTCCTACGGCGCCGAGGACAGTGTTCTGCCACTGAAGCACCCCATCTTCATTACACGTTATCAATGGATTTTGGAAGCACAAGCTTTACATTTTAGTAGAGCCTTGCAGCATAAAGGAGGAACAAAGGCAACTGGTAATGGATTTTTAAAGCTCTTACCATACTGAAAAACGAAAGGTATGCGGCTTTTAACAGACGACGCAATTTTTGAAGAACAAAAAGAGGAAAATCTTTCCTGTAGGAAATATTTCCGAAGTTGATTGTGTAACAAGTATGAAACACTCCAAAGCAAACGTTTGAGATATGAAGTATTTTATATGGTTTGTAACCTGCTACATCGTGTACGATGTTTGTGAAAAAGTGAAGGTAAACGTTTTAACATAAATGTTCCTGAAGAGTTTCAAAAATGTACGTTTATAGATACAATGACTTTTACCTGACACGTAGCTTTAAGCAGGTGAAAGGATGTTTAAAGTTGGTGACCTCAGCACATCACAAATTGAAGATTCCTACGATAATATCCCATAAGCAATAAGGAAATCAGCATAGAACGGATTCCAGTGTAACAGGATGTAGCTGGATTTTTCTAAATGTTGGTAAAGATAAAACGTAAGGGAACTCGGACTATACAACTTTTGCCGCAAAAATGTTTTGGCTTGTCTTGGTGTGCTTTTGACAAGTTGCAAAACATTGCTCTGACGCAGTAATGTATGCTCAATACTCATTGACCCCAAGTACGGTTTTTCACTGTATTATCTCTTAATTGTTTTTCACTTCAGTTGTGAACGTTATCTATCATAAGGTCAAACACTCTAGCTTTGTATATCGCATGTGTGTTTCCAGGAGATGCAACTCGAAAACAGAAGAAAATCTTTCAACGGCCTTGTTGCTTCCCAAGGTTTTCATAGCGCTGAACACCAAGTACTTGATCATGAAGAATTAGAAGAATTAATTGACATCTTTGAGGTGCTTGTTCCAAAACTCGCAGATTGTATAACAAACAAGAACATTTAAANTCCGTAACTGCGAAAGGACATTTACATCGTCTTTATGGTCGCAAGCAATCGTTNAATCCATTGCCTTGACGCTTTTTCTAAAGGTATAGCAGCAGATTGTCATTGTACTCCTGCTCAGCTGCAACGTCTGCACGGTGCGAAAGATAATGCAGAGGAAAATCTTCAATCCATCCATTCATCCATTTTTTTAAATGGGTAAAAGCAGCATCTGCCCAGTAGTTTCCAAGCTCTGTTCCTTGGCACTACAGTGTTATATAAACAAACAAGCAGTCATTGATTGTATCATTTGTCTTTTGCGACATTTTCGAAACACTTGTACAAAATGGTGTTGAACGAAATGATCCTTGTGTTGTCTCTCGTCTTTGCGTAAAATACAGTATGATGCTGTTTGCCTATCCTGGCTTGCCTGCGCCTAACCATAGTGTTGATAATAGTTTCTAGAACAGACGTGAGCAAAGATTTAGGGCGCACCAGCCGCATACGGCTCTTTAAGTTCTTTAACCAGGCCCTTTGAACTTGTCCAAAATTATTCAAGGAGCTTGCGGCGTTTACGTTATGTCTCTATCAGTTTACTTGAACAAACCATCTGCTCCCGACCGGCATCACCACTGTAACATTTTAGAATCCAATGCAAACCACGAGCGAAAACGTTTGCCCCACGCCTGCTCTAGAACCAATCACCCATATACCAGTGGTTGTTACAAATTGATTTGCTACATACATTCTGATCATTAATGATATGTATGTTCACTTGAGTCAATTACCTCTTTTTCGACATGATCGTATGCTTAAGCTAATCTAAATCAAATTACAAGTGTCGACTACCGTGTCATTAACCACTTGAAACTATTTTTTATGAAACGCTTCGAATAAGGAATACTGCGAAGTAAATTATAAAGTTCTGAAGGGTTTGAATGGGAAATGCACCTGAAATTGGATGCACTGATGCAATTTATGAGGCTGTTCAGGACCGGTGAGAAATCATGAAGTTATTTTTGATGAATAATCAATTGATGCAATTTCACACTAGTAATTGTTAAAGTGTTCAGGCTGTCCACAGTTATCAAATGAGTGCATATAATTTCGCCACTGATATTTGAAATAAATTAGGAATTTTGTTGTGCAGCAAAGTTGCTATGGCATGCAGCAAAGCTTCAATCACATTTACTTCTGAGAATATTTGTAGTAGTTTTGTACCGCCCTGTATGCTGCAACCCTTGCTGCTTTAAGCACAACAGTCACACTTGGCAAGAATACTGGAAGCGCCGGCCGACTGTGCCTGAAATAACTGTTGCAAATTTCAACAAAGTTCAACTTCCAGCATTTGGCTGCAGGCGAATTTTGTGTGCTCTAAGTGTCGCTATCCATAGTCATCAAATGAACCAGTTATCAAGCAAAGCGCATGCCGGCAAGTTTGTCAAGATACACGTATGCACGTACGTCATATATCCTTGTTCGAAAGACACGAAAGCATTAATCGCCTTTCCAAGAAATTAGTTCTGACCGCGTACTGAAGGCTATCCAGTATGAACATACCATGGACTGAGTTCATAAAATCCGCGAAAGTCGCACTGTATACAATGCTGTATCATTGTTGCTGGATGGAATTTTGTTGTTTAAGGTGTTTGCTGCTATTGTGAAGATCTTACCTTCCCCGGCACCGGTGACCTCTTGAAACCACCGGTCTCGGTATCGTTGAAACGTTCCTCGTCGCACGTATGCAGACGTGGGCTCGATTCGTAAACATGGCTGTTTTTCGGCCATGGAATCTGTTGACAACATCGCCCTGGAACTGACGCTGATTTGATGAGGTGAGGCAAACGCGCTGCGGTTTATACGGGAAATAATCCCGCGTTGCAGTTATGAAGCGATTAACACTTGATGATGCTACGGCCCCTGTGTCACGTAGCTGGTATAAATGTTTTCCCCACGTGTCCTGTTTTATTCAGAAAGGTGGCAGAACTGTGGTTACCAGCTCAACAGTGTGGTCGTACACCGGAAAGAAAAACGTGACAAACATCTTGGTCTTGTTTGCGTTGTGTCTTCAACATTGGAGGGCATTTCGTAAAACGTCCATGAACTTTTACGCATTTTGCATTACCCGTTTGAGACTTCCCATTAGATTCAACAAATAGGTTTGTCTACTTTTCGGTACACTTGGCACCATGGTGTTTTTTTATGACTTTGGTGACCACTAAGAACTTTTGAAAGACTGCAACTATTTCATATCAATGTGCAAAAACACAGTCACTTAAACGAATTATTTATTATTAGCAGTACAGATTTTAAAAAAACAACAAATTTTCGGTTTTCAATTACATGCAACGAAACAGGTTTCCGTTCATTTATCGTCGTTTGACGATTTTGCAGATCCCACCATTTTCAGCAATCACTTTGCTATTGTCATCGACTCTTGTTTTTGTCAATTCTCAGTTCCCCCTCTGTCGTCCTCACAGTGAGCTTCTCTGGGTTGTTGATCGATACGTTCATTACAACCTTCAGAGTATCTAATAACAGCTTTTTAAATCGCTTGGTTTAACATGACATAGAGTCAAAAATCATCGCTCAAACCCAGTGGTCACCAACCTTTTTTGAAACTGCGAGCAACTTCTTGTGTACCAATTAATGCGAAGGATTACTAGTTTGATAAACACTTCTGAAATAAAAATTTTGCTCAATTTACCTTCAATTATTTTAGTTATGAAATTTGTCAATGTGAAGACATTGATCATGCTAATGTCATTTTCAGAACAGGCCCGCGGGCGGCCTACATGGTCCTTGCGGGCGACCTGGTGTCCGCGGGCACCAGGTTGGTGACCCCTGCTCTAACCAAACAGTTCGCAAAGGATTTGGCAGCGCATTGCAACAAAGACAAAGACGATGCAGGCCCGGAAAACGTTTCTCGGAATATTTTCTGTGAAGCAATTTTTGCTGCAGACTTCACCGGTGTTATGACGTGTATTCAACTTAAAATACCTCCTGTACGGTTTTAAATGAACTTAAAATGTGATCATCCTGAACGCAACAAAATATTGAAAAGTAATAAACGACATAGATTTACGGCATAATGACTGGCAGACAACGCTGCAAAGTGCAAACTCACAAACCTGAGACACTGTTCCACGAGATCTCAACAGCAAGAGCGAAGCAACGAATGCACAGTCGAGGTGAACAGCATGCTCAATGCTGGAACGCACGCACAGTGGTTTTTGAAGGTGTTTTGAGGAATTGGAAGAATTCAGAACCTCAGCTAACTGGTATGAATAAGAGCTAATCGAAGCAAAACGTGGTTTGAAATAAAGTATTGCACACTGTCAGAAATCAGAAATGTCTCGTAGAAGTAGTCACATTGGGGAGGTAATTTTACGCAACAAACAAGATTGTACGTTGTAAGCGCTGAGATTGAAATGAAAAATTCCATGGCTTTTGGTGTTGCCTTGGAAATTTGTTTGCAGGTTTAAAATGTGCTGGGCGCTTTCCAACGCAAAAATTCGATTTCGGAAGCACATATCGTGGTCGTAATTCTGAGTAGTGGGGTTCCCGCTTTACGGTCGGGATTCCCCACAACAGAAAAACAGTGGAGTTTGTTCGCGACTGAAAAAAAAGTTCGTAATATCAGGTGCTTACTTTACCATGGTGGTCGTAAAGCAAAGGTTCTATTGTATTTTGAGAGGCCATTGAAGAAATTCAACAGAGCGTTTTGATCCCTCAAAATATCCTAGTAACACTGCTTGGCATCCTTTCTTTACCCCTAGTAACAACATATGGTTGTGCATGAAAACAAACAGAAGGAGTTTTCGCTGTAACACATGACAAGTATTCTTTGTTCAACCGCCAAGATTTCGAATGCCACTGAATCCAAATTTCCTAATGCTTCGTTGTTGATCATCGTAGGAAATCGCGTCTCCAGGACGGAGGCAAAGAAGTCAATTTCCTCCGATTCTTCCAATGTTTAACAACAGTTTCAAAATCTGGCAGTTTGCCTGATGCTTTGAAATGGTTCGCAAATTCATTTAGCAGGCGCACAACAAACAAGAGCTTTGTTCCCTCTCGGATGGACATATTTTTCCATGTGAGATGTTTCTGTATACCACTTGTGAAGAGTTCCAGCGTAGACCTGTTGCATAATCAAAATAGGTTTTCTCCCTCTAATACAGCGTTTCTTAAATATTTGTGGGTCACAGACCCCTAGTACATCCCAATGAAGGTTACGTACCCCTCAGAAACGTTGCAATAAATATTTGAAAGTAGGTCTTGATCATCGTAGAAGTTATCGAAATTTCTATTAATCCTTCAAATCACATTCATGGCCCCTTAAACACTTCAAATACCACAAAACGTTTGTTGCTTGGATTTTGTTCAGTCATCACTTGCCGACCAATAGAGCTAGGGAGCTGCCCAAACCCTCTATAAGTGCGATTTTAAAAAATGCGGAAACTTTTGGGTTTTCAGCTTTTGTTGATGTGATGTCGTAACTGGGAGAGGTAGGGGATTTTTGGATGATGCAGTCAGGGCCTGAGAAAAAAGTCAAGTAGCAATTTGCCCTTTTTTTCTTTTAAGATAAACTAGGTGAAAATCCACATCTTTAGAGCCCTTGATTGACCATCTAGCGTTTGTGGCTGGCAATTATGGCCTAAAAACAACATATTAATTAATCAACCCTAGGGGATTTAAAGCGTACTTGCAAATGGTTTCTATTACAACTACGCTTCACAGAAGTTGTTCTCCGGTTGGCAGTAGTCGTATTTGGCAGTTGTCCGGTTCACAAAGCATACGTTTATACACTGTTTGAAAAAATTTCAAAACAAGCATTGTTGGAGCTTCATGAAATTGACAAGATAATAACACGAAAAATAAATGCTTTGTCAAAAAAGCATTCTTTTAAAGAAATGCTGTTCGAGAAGCCCGTCCACATTTAATTATTATGCACTTACGAATTACGACACGGCCTGGATCTGCCACTGTTGAAAAAAATGGCCCGCATTTTTGCAAAACGCATCTGGCAACCCTGTTTGTGTGCGAGCGTGTTGGTGATCGATGTTGTTGCAATGTTGTTCTCACCGCTGCCAACCAGCTGAGATGTCCGATGCCTCTGCACGAAAATCAACAATGTTCTTCCTGCTACATACAACACAAGCTCATGGATTCGTGCTGACCAGTGCCCCACAAACCTGTTTGACTTTCTCTCTTTGTCACTGATGTTGACAGCGTCAGGGTTTTGATTTGCTAATCGAATCCTCTAACCTCGAAAAAAGGAGGCGGCTGAACTGCAACCTTTGTTGGCGCGTCGCACCCTAACATTGAAAACAAGACCTCGAACAACCTTTCCGCGCCATGTGAGTCACTGCTGACGCTTATGGAAGTCTAACCGGTGGTTATTTGTGATCCAGTCAATTGTCCCGAGCTTCGTCGTTTGTAAATTGTAACATCATTTGTATTTGACAGAGAGCCGGTGATGCCTACCCAGTAGGCAAAAGATATACTTTGGAAACACCGTATAGTGTATGATTCTTTATTGAGAAAGAGTTACTGGTTACTTTCGATAGACACCTTTCGTAACATCATCGAAGAACTTATGTGTACTTTGAAAAAAGTTATCCGACGTCTGTATTCCGATAAAGTAATGGCGCAGCCAACCGCATGTTAACCAGTGAATAACCCAATCTATGTTTTGCTGGGACGCAATGAAACCATCTTTAGAAAATGCTTGAAATGACAGCTTATACAGATTTATAGATCAGATTGCAAAATAATCTATATCTAGTTACGACGTCAGGTTGCAAAACAACTCCAGAAAGACGGTTGCTTGTCGTGATTGTGCGCCAAAAAGAGATAACGTATTTTTATAATGGGTTTTCTGCTTTGCAAAGAGCAAAGTATCGCGTTCCAATTACTTCTCGTGTTTTTCGAACATTGACGTTGGTTTGCCATGCTTTCTTTTTGTTCAGTTAAAATTATACGTCATTAACTTTAAATAAAATAACTTTCTATGCTTTCTCTCACTCCGGATGTGTTGGAATAAGTAAATTTTTTAATTGCTGCTCNCACTTCAGCTTAAAGCATGATTGGCTGTTTAAAGCAAACAGGATCACAAATGCTGGTTGAAGTCCAGATCATCAATGCAAGCAAAATGTTTAAACTTGTTGTCTTCCACCACACAACACACCACACAGCACACCACACAACACACCATACAGCACATCACACAACACCACTGATCATTGCATCTGCGGCAAATAACGCGAAGATATCTTGTGCGTGTATAAAAATCTGAACAATGTTTTTTGAGCAATATCAGGCGTAACGTTTGTCATAATAAACAGCACAAAAATTTCCAAACGAAAAATAGAAATGTAAGAAATTTCGGCAAAGCGATTGTATCAAATGTTAGAAGTTCAGGTTATCGTCATGGCAACAAGGAAAACATGTCATTTGCAGGAAATGGACAAAAATCCTCGCGTTTTTCTGCAACATGAAATGCCAAGTGACTAATCGGAGACCGCATACTCTACGAATGGCAATTGGCATGGAACGAACGGGCTATACTGCTATGTGCAGTATTGCATAACTACACGAAGTAGCGCGTGTGCAAAGTTGTATGCGTTGTTTGGTCGATAGAACATGATACGCCATGCATATGATCTTTGGTTTTAAGAAATTCATTTCTACATTCTATAATATACCTTTGTGCCTTTAACCGCGCAATATGTGGGTTATTTGCAGGTTATTAATGTCATATTTGCTGGGTAACAAACTACCATTTGCTGACTGCAGCTTTGCAGCAATTTCGTCATCATCATAACAACCTCTGGTGACTGAACTTTAAAAGCGCTTGAGGCAATCGCGTGCCTAGTCAACCATGAAGTTGAGCAGAGTTCAACCCGAGCAGGGTGTTCTGTCCAACTGATAACGTTTAGGAGCCACCTACTGGTTGCTGGAAAGATAACTTGGTGAATGAAAAATAAATCCTTATTTTAAAATACTAAAAGAATTTTTGCTAGTGTCTATGCAAAGGACAAGGATTCACTCTCGTTTATTTGATTAGACTATGTATTTCCTTTACAATTACAACTTTTGTTAGATGCTTTGTTAGATGTGTTTGTTTCTTCAGGGTCAGATGAAAGTTTTGCAAAAAATAAATACGAGAAAAGCTGTTACTATGAAGTTACCTTTTAAATTCAATATGGATTTCAGATGTTGCTACCAGCTTTACGAGTCATTCAGAAATTGTTAAAATTCACTGTCGGTTCCTAAAATTGAAATATGAGGCTTGTCAAAAGCACCGTTTTTCACGTATTACTGCAGCTGCCAAGCCTGTGGCCATAAGCTTTGCGTGACAATTGTTGATCTTCGTTGTGCCAACTGAGCATGCATTCCTAAACGGTGTTCCAAAATCTGTGCGCTTAAAATTGATTTTCAAACTCGTAACGTTTTGTCACCCCCTGTCTATCGAAAGGACTCCTTTCACAGCCAAGAATAAGACACTACAATCGTTTCAGTGCGTATATTTCACCTACTGCGTAGACACCACCAGCTCTTATTGACATATCTTCAAAAAATCTCAACAGATTCAAAATACAGTAGAAAATTCAGCTCAACTTGGGCGTTACTTTTCAGACTCTGTACATGCGTTTGGCTGCAGTGCAACTACGGTCTTCAACGCGTTCCAGACATTTGCTGTGGGCATGGAGCTGACCAAAAACTGTTTTCAATTGCGATTCAACTGGTTTTCTCTCAAAACAATATGAATGAAGTAGTTCACCAAATCATCACCTAAGCGGTGTTGGTCAGGTGTACTGCTTGAGCAGCGAGCAAGTTAAGCGTTTTCGTGTAATGTTTCGTGGCTCATTGAAGCAAGACATTGATATTCAGGAACAGGAACACGTGAAGCCACTTGCACTTTCGTTTTTTGTTTAAAAATGCTGCATAAATACTTTGCCACGCGCCCACAGCATGCAGCATTATGCCTGCCAACCTTGCAAGAGGTACACAAAGTCTTGTACAACACTATAGAGCAGGGGTGCAGCCAGGATTTTTCTAAGGGGGGGGCTGAAGTTATGGAAGCAAAAGCCTTGAAAAGGAAAAATTGCTTGTGATTAGAATAGGCAAGGAAGGCACATAATTTGTAGATAAACAATTGACTGTTGAAAACTGGGGGTCATTCCAACTAAACTGGCATCTTGTTTCTTTGATATTCTTTCCTGACGACCGTAAAACTCGACAAACTTGATTGCTTGTCTCAGCCGAGTTTTGTTTTGATCTATGATTTTTTTCTACTGTCGCAAAGCATATTTCTCACGTCCACGTTTCCTTCATGTTTGCAAAGTTCAAGAAACCCATCAAACGTCTCTGCGCAAAACCTGTCTTCTTTCGCTTTTTTCCAATTCTGTGAGCTGATTTTACCAACATACCAAGGGCCTTAGCTGACAACATCAGGTGCAAACGCACGCAACACACC
>JGI24021J15306_10001888_pt1 | contig 21531 bp, 9 predicted proteins | sample Ectturendosymbi1_FD_15306 | JGI IMG/M metagenome (IMG submission 15306)
GGTTTTAGGTATCTGGGTGGGCACGAAAATTAAAGTATGGTTACTGGTAAATGTTCTTGAATTCGCGTATAACGGTATTCGCGTTAAACGGCATACGGCATCCGCCGGTTGCGAATGCCGTATGATGCAGCACTTGCGATAAATTCTATACCGTATCCTTAGCTTATCACAAAAAACAGACAAAGCTGAAACTGTTTACAGGTTTATTTTAACTTTCAAGAAAAATGTAAGCCGCCCTTGAATGTAAGCCGCCCTTGAATGTAAGCCGCCCTTGAATATAAGCCGCAAACATGATGAAAAAAAAACTTTATAAGCCGCGGCTTACAATCGAGTAAATACGGTATTAAATATTAGGTTGAATGATCTAAAATATTCGTAAGTGTTGTCGTCTCAATTTCTTGAAAAACAATTAAAGGTTTCCGGCCTAAGATTTTCCACGCCTTAACATAATCTATTTTAAAAAAACTTGCAAGTGTTGTTGAGGTTTTCGGGCGATGGGCGATGAAGTACATAAAAACTTCAGTGCATGTGATTTTTATCAGATCTAGTGTATTTTCTTGTGACTCTAGTGATATTTGCAAAAAAAGCCTGTGGCAGCACTGAAAGTGTCTCTCTTCGTGTGCGTGCTCAACCGTGCTGTTCTCTCTCGTGTCCCAGTGGAAATCAGCGATGATGGTTGAGTGGTGCAGGTCAAGACAGCCCGCGGCATTTACACCCGACTACGTCTTTGCCTGTGAGACTCGTTTTCAGCGCTCGAAAAGTCAGGTCGGACAAGGAATCTGTTCGTGCGTCCGGGAAGCTGTAGACGCTTTGCAAATGTTCGATTGGCATGTGTTAGGCGCGCAGCCATCAACTGCATTGACTTGGCTTGTCGTAACGGCGACGTGTGTCTTCGAGTTCCGATGATTTGTTACTTCCTTGGGCCCATCAACACATTTTGCGACAGCGATAACTGTACGACTTGTTTTTCCGTTTGTGCTCCTCGTGCAAAACGATTTGCCTTTCCTTTTATCACTGAGTTAGTAAAGGTTTCGGCTTCAATTGCACAGCCCAAATTCTGCCATTCGAAACAACAAGTTTCAGCTTTGATAAAAAGTAAAAGCCTAAAGCCATGCGCTTGAGTTGTGTATAGCCTCCTGTAAATAATCGCAACCCCATGCTTGTCCAATTCTAAATTATTTGTCGCGCGCTGGGCTAAACGATAAAGTTGGTTTGCTCACACTAGTTGCAGTTGTAGAAATCATAGTTTAGTTTTGTTTCTGTTGTGTTTTGAGAAACCGCGTTGGACGAACGATCACCGTTGAAGATTGCTTGATTTGTTACAAGTGCTTGCCTTGAACAACTTCTGGTTCCGTAAGCAATTGATGTAAGTGCAAGTAATACGAGGCAGCAATTCTGTTGATGCATGGAAGCTGGAGATGTCGGATTAGGCGAAATGCTGTCGAATACTCGCTGCAGACTGACTGCTGGCCTCTCCCAGTTCGTAACTTAAAGCTGGTGCCACAACAAAATGGAAGGTTGGACAATAGAACGGGGTGTGGCGGTTGAGGACATCGATCTCCTTGAACTGTTCGATTACGAAAAACAATTTAAGGCGATTAGTTTTTTCGTTTGACGTTACGTTTATCGCTTATAAGTTGTTCTTACTTTCTTTGTGATTTTCAAACCAATTTTGCGGCACATTTTTCGGCGAGTAATATTTTAAATGTTAACTCCTTCGTGTGGTTGAGTGATCATACAGATCTTGATGGCACGCATGTACATTTCAAATAGGGAACAAAACTACCTACAATTTGGCGCAAAGACGCTGATGGTGCACTACAGTAAGAGCGAAGTCTGCAAACAGCACATTCGTTTGGGGAACTGCCTCCCCTAACACCTATAACGACAAAAGTGCAACATCGAACATTGTCGAAATGCGATCGACCTCAATGTCAAGTTCTGATGAAACCATCACAGTTAACATAATGAACGATACGCTCTCTGACTTGGAGTGAAGCGCAGTGACCAAGGGAGAGAGAAGCTATTGTAACTGTGTGTATATATATCATGACAAAATGTAACATTTTGTGTGGAATGATGCAAGCGCTGAATGAGACTGATAAAACTATTATTGCGAAATTCTGCAACAACCCCTAAGAAGTACCTCAATGCACTTGTGCGAAATGTACATTCGTGTGTATGTATTTGCAGAAATCATGCATGAAATAACGTCATTAGCAAACTTGTATCATGCGCTTTTAGGACACTATAATCTGTTCCAAGCAATACAAAATTATGTGACGCCAGAACAAACTCCAGACACCTTGCAAAAAGTAATAGATTGGTTAAAAGATCTAATCCAAGTAAATGAATACGAACCCGAACCAAAAATAAAGAGTGAAATATTCAGTTGTTATGAAGGACAAAACGTCCAAGTGGTGGCTAAAACGAAAAGTCAAAAGCTATATATAAGCAAGTGGAGATTTACGCGTGAACCGTGCAAAAAGAATGCAATCATTTAACTGTACGTTTGTGTGTTACAGATGGCTTGCATACAACTGTTAAAAGATTATGCTAACACTGGAGTAAGGATTTATGCCATCTGCAAAGCAACAAGAATAAGACCAAAGCAACCTGCAAAAACCGCTTGGACAAGTAGATCCCGAAGAGGTTATACAAATGATCTACAAATGGTTAGCTGGACGAACGGGAAAAATGACAACGGTGCAGTTGCGAATGCACGACTATAGTCATGGTATAATGCATTACGTGAGACTACGAGCCCACAGAAGGCATGTTTTTGTACTGTATGTGCATGACTTGCCATCAAATCCGCAGCAAATAACGCTTGTGTGGAGACCATACACCACCTTTGCAAATTTGACGGCTGAAGAAATAAAGAACAGTGTGACAAGAGCACAAGAAATGAACCAATTGGCCACCTCAAGACTGAGACACCTGTGATTGACAAGTCAGTTGAACACTGGTTACCTGAGGTGAACGAACCAGAAATACCTCAAGTGACCCACAGTAAACCCTACATAGAAATCACAGAGTTCCTGAAGGAAGAAAACCTGACATAAAAGAACTCTGCAGAAATTACGTTAAGAGGAACTCTGTACAGCAAAAGCAGGCAATTTCGCACGAAGCGCAGGATTGTACAAAACTGCACGACACGCACGAGGTTACGTAAGCGCTTCAGCGAAGTCAAATCTATGATTAATGACAAAGACGCGTAAACCCACTCGAAATTTCATGCATTTATGATGGTTCTAACACTAATATGACCATCTAATGAGGTTTCTATGAAGCAGCAGCAACCATAACAAGTAAAAGAAGATAAATGAAAATGATAGTACGAAATTCTAGCAGATGCAAAATCAACAATAACTCGAAAGATTAAAATGGATTCTAGAAATTGTAAAAAATACTGCAAGAAGTAACTAAAGCGCATTTTACACAACCTTGCCAAATGCATGAATGATCATGAATATGTACAAACTGTTGTGTATTCAATGTAACATGAAATGAAATACTGACAAAGTTATTACAATTACGACAAAGGTCGAATATTGGATGTATTGTGATGTTGCAAAATCGTTGTATGATGCCGATTTATTGAGCGTTATTTGCGACAAAATCTCAGAAGGCCTGAAGGCCAGGTACGTGTTGTACTGATCTATGCTCCTTGGTCTCGTCATAGGAGAGGGGTTGGTTGGACGAACACTGGTCCTCACTAGTGATGACAAGCCGAGCAAACAAAATCTGGGACCATCAGGCCCACAGGGAATAGATTTCGTGCTGTGAAACTAGGGAATGCTCCGGCAGCCAGTGTCAAGAGGGACACACTGGTTCACAAGCAAAATTACAATACGTCGACCAATCGTTGACTAATTTATTTCCGATGGATGGAAGTTGGAAACGAATTGAAATGAGAGTGCTACAAAAACGAAGATAGCACTAAAAAAGACGTTCCAGTACGCAAGCAGGCGATACTCTCAAGAAAGTCGCAATGCTTACCAAAAAGAAATGCATCAATTGCGGTTAGCCATTTGATAAATGTGTTTAGTGTAACAGTGAGTAGAAAGATAGGGAAAGAATGAGATCTTGTACTGAGAAACTGTAAGTTGTGTATGTTGTGTATTTGAACGTTGGTTATCATGAGTCCAATAAAAGGTTTGTGTTAAATTTCACTGAATTACACCAGCATCTGGTCGTAGGTGTTGTAACACTAACGTGTTGTTTGTGATTCAGAATTGTGTTAAAAGTCTCCTAAGAGAAGATGAGAAAGACCGAACCTGCAAAAGGATAGTCGTAAAAATTGAAGTCATTGCTTTAATGAATAAGACTTTTTCGTAAAGGCATGAAACTATTAAGCCGTGGCAGGAGTAAATTACATGCTTTTACCCAAAACATTTAGCATGTGTAAACATGCGCTACTGTACATACTTGCATGTTGCACGATCGGTATATGGGTATCCAGCGAGGAGATCCCTGGAGCATTTGTACTGTGTGTTGATGATCTCATGCAAAGTGCAGTTGGGGAGGATTTGAATATCTGACGCACACAAAATCAGTTAAAATATGAAATGTCAGGATGTAAAATACACAACCAGTATTTCAGAAAGTTTTTCGACTGAAATCAAGCAAACATACTGTAACTTATAAAAAGGAGCACTGCGAACACGGAACCCTGTTAAAAAGCTGCTCTAGAAAGAACGGAATTTATTATTAAAACAAACTCAAGAACGTGGTCTCACGTAGAGTTCAATCAACAAGCTACAAATCTACTGTTCATGAATATCAATCGAATGCATTAATTAATTTGAGTATAGAAGCAAACATCAGTCAAATTCCATACCATATAAGTATCACCAGCGTGTGGCTTCATCGACATGCAGGTTTTTATGTGATTGCAAATTCTTCGTAATTTTGCTTACAAAATTTTAATTTTCACTATATAGGGTGACATCACCGCAACCGTAAATGTCCCACTCCACCTATCACATTTTGTCCGGTGTCGTGTCGAACTTTACATTACAAAACATCCACAAAACACAAAAGCCGCTAAATCAACTTCTACTTCCGTATGAGGGTTCGACTTCAGCTATAAGAGTTGCAGCGTCGACCAAAACTGGCACCAAAACGAAAACGAGTTCCTTGTTCATCGAAAGCTCAGTTCCACGTACTAACATCAAGTCAACTGGTTGCTCTTCAAGTTTTTCAAAGCACTTTCGTGGTTTGATTTGTGCAAAGGAAATACGTAAGCGTCACTGGAAGTTAATAAATCTCAACACCTCACCTGCAGATGTGTTAAAATTGCAGCCTTGTGGAGGAGCGAAATTGTTGCATGCAAACTTCATGCAGGTTTCTTTTTTGCACTTGGTATGGTGCCTCGACAGGCTGAAGCTGTACCCAGGTGGAGAAGGACATCTCTTCTTGTGTAAAGTCTCGTTGTAGCAGGTCGCGTATTCCAGCTTTGCTGCAAACCATATTACATACTTGGTGTTTTGATTTACAAAAACGTAAAAATTGTTTGTTGGTTTTATAATTGTATTTTTCATACCCAAAATAGCAGCACGCGTTTAATTATGACGGGATTAAACCAGAGCCATCAATGACCGTGAACACATTACAGAACGACTTGAGAACTGGCTTTGTTCAGGGAAGTCAAGCGCAGGGCTTAAAAGTACATTAGCAGCAATTTTTACGAAAACAACAATTTAGTATAAGCACGTGGTATAAGAAACAGCTTACTGCCCACTATTCACGACAATGAGCGTTGCTTTGAGATTGTAGCATATAGCGACTGGTTTAACAACACGACCTTAAATTGTTTAACAAGTAGCTGAATTTTTATTTAAAAGTACGTGGAAAGCATTGGAACCTTTAACAGAACACACGAACCCCAAAGTGATGGGTCTGTAACTTCGAAGACAAGAAACACAGCCTGTAAATTCGGATTCTCAAATTCTTGCGAACGACGTTGCTACATTAAATCAGCGAAATTTCAGCTACGAAATCTGAATCTTTCACAAGTTTCTAACGGTGTCTAAAGGGCAAATGCAGCCCAAATGAGACGCAGCAGACGGGTTCGAGGTTTTCGGCACATCTAAAAATGATATGATAGTAACTCACTTGTTTTTCTATTCATCACAGGGTACTTCAATAATTTGTATCAAAACCAAAAGTTTTTTTCTGCTAATCTTCGTTCACATTGTTGGTCTAGTCTTGTCAGCAAAACTGAATAGTTAAGTTTTGATGGAATATATAGGCCCATTATTCAGGTGCCAGAAGCGCGCAGCATTCCTGCCTATAAACCTTTTATAATAGGCTCAGAGCATGTGACTGCCAGCAGTTGCACCACCGATACTTCGGAAGTGTTTAATAAAAGACACTCTTTGATGCAATAAACATCGTATTGAGAGCAAGGTGAAATGAAACGCCTTTGATAATGAAATTTGCGGCCTTCCACATGCAATTTAAAATATAAGGTGTAGCGGCCGTGCTGGCGTATATTGAAGCAAAACAAACGCAAGGCAAGAAAATCAATCGACACGATGCGTAACAATCTGGATGGTGATATCACAAAGGCTAATAGAATGAATGCGCAATTTATGTTTGAATGTGTTCTGTGTTGGTTGCAGTGTTGCTAACCTTGCGGTTTTCCCGCGAATTTGGGCTTCGTTTCATGGATTTCCCTCCCTGTTTTTTTTTAATTTTCCTGATAATTTTTTGTTTCGTTGAATTTTCCTGCCAACGCATGTTGGGCGTGTTTTTCGGTTAAATTACCTCTTTTTGGCTTGTTTTTCACATTTACTTGCATGTTTTTGCAAAATAACCTGGCGTCACTGGTTGGTTGGCACTTGGCAGGAACGGCAAATCATAGGAGGTGTGCGTTGTGTGAGTTGTACACTGTAGGACTAGCAGTATGATAAAACGATAGATCAAAGTTAACGCCTAATTTAAGCTTGATGTAGCGACCAGATTTCGGAGACCGTTAACATATTTATTCTGCTTTAAATAAGTAATTTTGGTTGTATGCTGTTTATTACAGCGCTCGCCTATCGTGAACCATAAACTTGTAAACATTGCTTCATGTCGCTAAAACGGAAAAGAACAGTGGCAGAAGAGAAAAGGGTACTTGATTCCAAATGGGAGATACTTTGCAAAATTATCTGCCAACAAGCAAGGCCAAGGGAGTCATTAACCAGCTCAGTCCCGCGAAAACCACGTTTCATGCAGAGCTTTGCTTTGCAAACTTTTCTTCGTTAAAATGTTTAACTTTTCATTGTACTTTTAGGCACAAGTAAATGATATATGCTGGATAAAACCTATTCTATAATTAAACGTATCTCATAAATATAACTCGAACTCATTGGCGGCTATACTTCATATAAATAAAAGTAGTGCGGCCGGTAATGGCGAAAGGTTGCACACCCCTGCATTAGATAAACACGCAGCGGCCTTGGAAACTTCATATTGCCTGTGTCGACAGGACGGCTTAAGTTGGAAAGAGCTGGAATAGTGTTTGGCAAAGGTTTTGCTGCAGATAAATACTGATCAGTAACCTTCGTTCTGAATTCACTGACGTCGGGGCTCTCCCTTGTTTGTACATTGCTAGCGGCAGATATCACCAGAGCACAAATGTCACACTCGGAGGAACTGGGTGCTGAGCCAGAGCAACAAGGTGAACAAGCAACTCACACACAGAAGAATAGTTCAACTGATCTTACTTCGAACGCCACGACGCTTGTACTGCACAGTGGAGAGCATGCATTTGCTGACGTCAGCACAAACAGTTCCTTGTGTCGTCCGACTGGTTACGATGGCACGGTTTGTTGTCGTTCTTGTTCCAGTGATACATACTTGCTGACCTAAGCCAAGCCAAAAGAACTTGACCAGTTAATCTCGTTTTGTTGGACAAAGCCTGGCTTGTCGCAATGCAACTGAGCCGATTTGAACCAGGGAGTTGTTGACAAACTGCAACACAACGGTTTTGAACCATTAACTTTATGCGTTGCGTTGCGCACTCGCAAAATTCAGTAACGGTATTGATCATGGTGTGTATGTTACAGTAGGAAATTAATTAGAACAAGCATACCATATGTTAATAATAATGTGCAATATTAGTCAGCAAAGATAGACTTTTCATACTGAGAGATTTCGCACTAAAAATGCGCTCGACGTTTGGAAGCACATACGTGTACGAGAGTACATTTTCTACCATGAAGCAAGTCAAATGTAAAAACAGAAATCGAATGGCAGACGAAACACCGGACAATAGTTTCCGACTTGCTACCACTAACATATTGGTATTGTTAAAGTTAAAGTAACGATAGTGTCAGAGAAGCCTCAAGCACAGGAATCGCGCTGATAGAGATTTGTAATAAATTACTTATTGCTACTGTGCAAATTGCAATGACACACAAACTTAACTCACCCATTTTACCTTTTCAATCCTAAATATTGTGAATCTGATGTTTTATACATCATGTTGTTAGAAGTGGGCCGTGAGTTGTCATGTTTTTGTGAAATGACCCGTAGGTCGAACGTAGTTGGACCACGCTGGTCGACTCTTGTTCATTTGAAATGGCACGAAATCAAGGCAAAGGAGTTCGACATGATGGTAGTTGCGCCACATATGAGACACGACCTCCAACACGAACGTTTTCTTCCATTTGTATTTGGTGTCATTGTGTTGTTCAATTTTGGGCGGACGATCAGGCCATAGACGTGGCTTTATTTTAATACAAAGGTAAGTGCACAAAAGCTTCATAACATTCATCAGCACCAAACGTCATCTCCACGTGGGTACAATGTTGCTAGATCGCTAGAAAATGAGCACAAATTGATGCACCGAGCTACGTGCATCTGAGAAACTCTGTCCTTCACCAGACCTACTGATAGGTATCAGCGTAAATTCAACAAACATTTTGTTTGAATAATTCGGCACCCACGGCATTAGGTGGTTAAACTGTCAAATTGGGAGTGGCGCTATAAAATCAATGGGTATCAGGTGAAAGTCAGTCTGGATGGAAGCAAGTCCAAGTTCTTAGAACGAGCATTTGAATTCGGATTTGAACTTTACTTCGCAACACTGTTTAATACTCCCAACTCCCTAGGGGTGTTTAGGCAAATTTTGAGAACCTTGATTTCGGGGTTGCTTAAAGCAGCAAAACATTGTCATCCAGGGATTGCGAGTGCTGCGATTTTTCTTTAAAAATTTAGAGCTGAAAAATCGGAAACTGCTGAAGACTCAAGGTTGATCGTTACAGACATTTCTTTGCATTACGGGGTGACTAGAACAAAAAACAAAAATCATGTTGTTTCCAAACCAGACCTGTAACTAGGGAGGGCGCAGGGGGGCGAAACCCCCTGAAAAATTGTTTTGTACTGGACATGGACCCCTCTCAGAAAACTCTTAGCCCCACCTGGTTTCCCAAGCTGGTTACGGGCCTGTTGCAGACAAGTTCCGAAGGAGGAGGTGTACCCCACAGGAAGCAATGTGTTGGCAACGAATAAGGAAACCTACAACGCAGCTAAGCACTCCTGCGGCGCGAAAACTAACCACACAACAGCAGAAGTTCATTTCTCAATAGGCTGACAGCAACGATAGCCCAACTACGTAGATTACATGCACATGCACGCAGCACAATTAATTTCCTGGCTGTTGCTTCAACGCCAAAGATTTCCAAAGACTTACCTCTTGCGTAATATAATATCCACAGCAGAGAGATAGCCAGAAGATAAGACTTCATTTTGCTTACAAAGGAAACCGTGAAGATTTACAAATAAACTGAAAAAATCAAAATCAAAAGAAAGCAGTTAACCGAGTTTGCATTTTCACAAATAGGTATCCGCAGTAGGCTCAATTTGTTGAAACTGTATGCAAAAATACCTTTTGCGCACTAAAACAAGACTTCTTGATTTACTAGGCCTAATCAACTATTGCCTGAGTCAGGCTAACAAATTAAAGCACACTGCCTAACTCTCCGGAGACAAGGAACCGGTATGAGGTTGAAACGCGGAATGACACGCATCAAGGCACTGCTGTCGCCAGGGCCGGAGCAAGCCGTTCCAGCGCCCCCTCGTACAGTACCTATAAGGATTAGGAAGTATTCGCTTTATGCTGACGTCATCCTCTTCAATCAACATTTTTCACAATTGCGTACTGAGTGTGGCTTACACTCTATTAAAATAGACAAAGGCGGGTGCAGTGATGCAATCATTGGATGTGCACGTGTTTCCTCGAGGACGACGATTGCCTTGGAGCATTTTGTTCGCGCCATTTCTTGCTTAGTAGTTCGATTCTGTTGTGGCTTCCCTATGTGAATGTTCTGTTTTAACTTATGTAGTGTGTTTTGTGTTGTGTTGAAGGACAAAGACCAGTTATAGCAAAATAAAGCCTAAGTAAATAGTCGTGCTGTGTGCAAATGTTACAACACGTGCACATCTTTAAATTGGCGGCGCGTCCTACAGGCAAGGTTTTAGTCCAGCACCCACCAAAAAAGACATTTCCGTAAACTATGCGGATAAGGACGATTTTTTACATCAAGGTGATATACTTCATGAATAAAAATTTTATTTTAAAACCCTGCTCACGTAACCTCTGCCAAATTTGGGCAAACGGTTCTTCTACTTCAATTAAAAATTAGTTAACGTTCACGTAGAAAGCTGGTTCTTTCAGTAGCTGCATTTTTCAGACATTTTTTTGGGCAGTCCTATCGAAATCCGCACAAGTTTTGTTTTCGATGGGGAACAAAAATTTGCCCAAATTGACCCATGGTTGCCTGAGGTGTAACAAAATCCTTCACAAAGATCCCTCCTAAGGTAACNTTGACCAATTTGGGCAAAAGGAGTTGNTGCATGTAGGTTTACTGGCAAGCCACGCCAGCAACCTTTGACCGAAGCGAGCACGGGAGTAGATCACACGAGTGCAAGCCCTGACGACACAAATCAATTTGGCGCGAATGGCTCCTGCTCAACTCATGGTTTGTATTGAGAAAGAGGCAGGAGAATGTATGGCGCCTTCTCCGCCAGAGGAAAGAAAGCGGTGAAAGGTCAAAGCATTTGAGGACATGATGAACCTTGTGCTTCTCTATCTAATTTAAGTTTCTAGAACTCTGGCTTAGTCAAACAAGATTTGCTGCTTGTTGTGCGTGCACTTGTGTTAAAAGGCCAAAGCATTTTATTGAGGACATGAACTTTGAGACCTGACAACACTGTGGAACCTGTCTACCATCAAAATAAAACAAAACGAGGTTCACGTGTCAACTGCCAACGACGGGGAGCACTTGTCTGAATTGATCACTTTCACGTTTTCTGCAAATATTACTCACACGCCTGGAATACTAACCCCGGGTGATTACCACCCAGACAGGAGTGGTGACCACGTGGTCCCTAGGTGAAAATCACCCGACTTTATGGTTGATTGTGAGTTCGGGTGAAAACCACTCGACATTATGGTTAGTGTGAGTTCCGATGAAAATCACCCCATGTTATGGTTGGTGCGAGTTTGGGAGTGAGTTGTGAGTTTTTAGTTTCCCTGCTAATGCCTTGAAATTGTACAAATTGACAAAACTCCACTAATTTATAGTTTTCATAGTTCAATTTGGGGGCTTGGTGTAATGTTTGGGTGGGCTTAGCCCACCAAACCCCTGTGGCGACGTATGTGAGACATGAAAGTCAATAGCAGTGCTGCAATCAATCTGATTGTCCAGAAATTGTCGTAAAGCATTTGCCCATTACGGGCAAGTTTACCTTGTGGCTGATTTTTGTAAAAAATTCATTAATGTGGCTGAAAATTGCAATAAAAATAGGAAAATTTCATGTCTCAACCTAATTTACTTGTATTGCCAATGGAACCACAAACTTGAAATGAGGTTCTTTTTAAATCTTAATCCGACCACCAATGACGTCTACTAGCGGAAGTTTTGGATTTGTCTTTACTTTTTCGTTCAATTGTTACGAGCACTTCGCACATTTTTGTTTGGAAAATTGCTTTTGTTCTTCATCATATAAAAGATTTTACAAAATCAACACGCTGTTTTTTCTGATCGGATGAGCTTGAGAAGACTTGCTAAGTTGAACAAACATCCGCGCGCGCGTCTAAAACTGTCAGTCAGTTAGTCCAGTATAAGCGAATCAAAAAATCTACACACTTTGGGCAAGGACAACAACGGTTTCTGTGTTTAGAGGTTACCTGAGCAGGGTTAACACCACGTTTATCAAAATCGTACAAAACATTTTCGCATAGTCTTCAAAACTTTCTTACAAGCCCATTGCTACGGTCTCATGTCGTAACAATCGACGAACATCCACATGCGAAACAAACCTTTGACGTTCGCGGATGCCAACATGCTGGTCATCAGTGGCGGATCCAGACCAAGCGTTTGAGGGGCACGCAACGACGGGGGCGCCAAAAAGTCATCCCCTCCTTGGATATACACGGTTGTCTGTGACAATCGTTGGGAACCACGCAGAAGTGGTTACCTTTTCAGGCCAAGACATTGGCTATTTTTGTTGGTCGAACTATGAGATCTTTCAGGGAATAACCACAGTGAAGCGTTTTATATCATTAATTCAAAAAACGTTTGAAGCGTGGCTCAAAAGGTAGGCCTCGTTTTTGTCGAGCTACACATAACTGAGAACACAGTTGCTGTCTCAAAAAATCTCATATTTGAAAAACATGCTGTACGCTAGTGTTTGACACTGTTTTGGCTATCCGTAGATCAGAAAAAACAATTGCTGAGACGTACTCCCGACCTGGTTAGAAGTAGAATGGTTCGTCTTACACGTGGATAAGTCCCACGATAGAAGTGTAATGAATAACTAAATGACGATCGCGTTTCCAGACGAAGCTTGTGCAGTTACATGTACATGGAAAACTTATTTATTGCTGAAGTGACAATTCAAAAACAAAACATGAATGAAAGGCATTTGCTGTGACATTAATCTCCCCGATGAAGTTATGTTACAATGCATACCACTGCAAATCCACCCAAACAAGCTTTAAAAGCCACCCCAATGCTGTTGATCTAGTGATGAATCTGCTTCTATCCAGGCCAGCAAACACAGGTGAGAATCGGTCTATAACCAATTTAAAACCAAGAACCTCCGCCAACACTACAGTCACCAGTAAAAAAGTTACAATGTGCATCAGAAGATTGCTTTTCTGTTGAAATTTGTGTGATGTAAGCGGAATGATCCAACCAATCAGCTACGCTTTTTGCGGTCGGTTGCAGATTCCCAAACAACCCCAAATTTGCCTTTTCGTGGCTGGCATGAGCTGTCTTAAGGGTTTGCAATTCAACAAAAGGATCAAAGCCACGTCATGTCAAAGGGTTTGATGCAATTCAACAAAAGGATCAAAGCAACATCATAGCCATCATTCACTGTTGTTAGGCACGTAGCCAGGTGGGACAGTGGCGTGACTGAAGGTTTGAGCCAGGATGGGAAAACCTAGATCAGTGCTATTTAACTTGGGTTCGCCATCTCCAGAGGGTCGTGAACCATTTTTCGAAGAATGGCTGAAGGTCCCCCCTTGAGGTAAGTTTCCACCCCCTGGCTCAAACCAATAGTTACGCTACTGCGTGTGTCCCATTAACTGCCATCATTTTCAGTCATTTTTTCTTGATGTACCTTCGCCACTTTCTGAACCGCACAGTTGTTTGTTTAATGTGGGTCCTTTTTGACGCCCCTCTGGCCTGGCTCCCTTGGCAGCGGCCTCGTTACATGCAAGCATACAGACCACGCAATCATGAACGTGGGCAAAAAGAAGCGACAGCGCCGTTTATAATTACCACAATACCAAAGAACAGCTTAACGTAAAAGACCTTGTTTGAATGACAATTGCTGGATGATTTCAAAAATTGTTTCTATTTGAATAAGGGCTTTTCAAAAAGCAAAACTATTGAATTAGAGCAGGGGCCACCAACCTTCTAGTTAAACTGCGAGCTACTTCTTGTGGACCGATTAATGCGAAGGGCGACTTGTTTGTTACACACTTCTGAAATACAAATTTCTCAATTTAACTTCAATTATTTCAGTATTGATATTCGTTAATTGTGAAGGCATTGATCACGCCAATGTTATTTTTAGAACAGGCCCGCGGGCGACCTGCATGGTCCTTGCGGGCGACCTGGTGACAGCGGGCACCACAAGTTGGTGACGCCTGAATCAGAGTGTGAACTGATGCTGACTGAGTGAAGTAAATTTAAATCAATGAGGACTATGACGAGCAAGACTGATGAGAGCAGAAAAATTTATACAGACATTGTTGTTGACCCTCTACTATTGATTCGTTGATGTGGCGACAGGACGTGACACGTGCCGACAACTGAACAACCCATTGTGCAATATGATGAGTATACCATACGTGCAACAAAAGCAGGTGGTGCAGAGGTCTGGTGATGCCCGGGCCGAATACTTGATTGTATGAACCCTTACCAAATCACAGTATTGAGGGAAGTGAGAACTTCAGGCACAACAAAACCACATGTCTAGACCTTTGTCCAAGTGGTAAAGTATTACGCCACAAAAACGTCGCCTCAAATGAGAATGACGAAGAGGAAAAAAGCTGTACCCGTCTTCGACCTCGTTACGCAACAAAAACGAATGCAACTGAACTTCATAAAACGTACGTGCAAGGGCACAGAGTTTCGCAAAGGCGTTTTTGGCGAGAAAAAACGTGGAATTCATTTCAGAAAGAATGCTGGCGGGCTGCTAGAAAGCAGTAATTTTTAAACGCATCGAATTGGCGCCGAAATTGTGTTGACAGCTCCGAACGATGTTCCTTCTGAAAAATTTATTGAGTTATTGATTTTTTGCAATTGAAAGCGTTGAATATCTATCGCCAAATCGTCGCCACGCAAGATATAGTCCTGTGACAAAATTCCCATTGCCACTAAAATGAAAACAAGGAGACAATACACTATCGAAGCAAAGCATTCTTTACTCAAAAATCCAACTTTGAACAAGCATGTTTACGAGATCTCGGTTTTGTTCATTGTACTGTCCGCTTTGTTTTGATTGTGGCGTTTATAGCGAAATGCTAAAACCAATGCATTTATTAATTTTCAAAAATATGTCACTGACATGCTTGCAACCCCTTGCGAACTTTCCACGATCCCAAATTTACTATCACAGGCTCTAGAGAGAATCGAAAGATGTTTAAGCTGGCAGGATTTGGGGCAGTGACATATTTTTAAAATTAATAAATGCATTGGTTTTGTCGTTTTCACTATAAACGCCACAAGCAAAGCTGGAAGATAGATAGGACGTTAAGATAAAGATGGCACTCTCTTTCTCGGGTCACCTAAGTCAGAAACATTCTTGAGGGGATGGAAATCTATCAGATCCATGCAATATGTGTTAGTAGCCTTGCAGCGCTAAGCAGCTAGCCGCAACATTTTAATAAAATTTAATTTTTGCGATTTCACTCTTTGGATTCACCCCTGCCTCGGATGCCCGGAGCCGTCGCCCCATTGGCACCCCCCTCTGCACGATACTGAACAAAAAGAGACTACATGAAAAGCTGAACACACCTACCTGGCCACAAATTGAGAAAATGAAACGTAGGACAAAGGAGTGTCTTGCGGTCATATGGGCACTATTTTTCCTACAATCTGTCCACAAGACAAAACCTGCCTTGGTGACACGTTACACTATATTCCTATCACTGCCCTACAGTATAACTGACATTAACGTTNCTTGCTTCTGAGAGGACTGCAACAAAAGGAGACGAATGAAAAATCTCGATGCAGAAAAGGAGATGAAGTTGTTAAGTACTGGAAGAGTTTATCAGAAAAAGTAAAAANGAACCAATAACTTGGGCCTTACAGCATTGGTTTCAAATAACGTACTGAGCTTAAAATATAAATTCACCACAGTCATGTTCTTGCACGATAAAATAAAGCCGGAAAGGAATCCCAAGCTGGAACTGCAAGCACGCCAAGACCAACAAAACGGATGCAGAAACTTTTACAGAAAATCGATTGTCATGGCAGACTTGTAAAAAACACGCACATTCTTTGGACTGGCCGAAGCGGAACAGAGGCGTACACACTGAAACCCTGTTCTGCAGTTAGTGAATGTAAGATGCGGAAACAAGAAAAGGGAGATGGAGAATGGAAGACCGTATTCAACATGAGATCCATGTCTGCAGTTGGCAAAATGAATAGCTCCACTCAAAGCTCAGGATCCAGTGAGTATTGTTCGTTACACGCCTCGAGAAAAACACCAAGCAGTGGTAGAATTTGTAAGAAGGCAATTCAAATGCTACACTCTTTGAAAACCTTACAAGACGTAACTTCACAACTCTTTCAAAGTTATTTTCTTAACACATACAAATGGCTGTGAGATATTTCGGAAAAAATTCTTCCCTGGCATTTCTCTCAGCAACACACGCGACTGGTAAGCACATAACTCCATCCACAATCACGACAGAAGCGAATGCCAGCTCGCCTGCAATGCTTGCAAACTGTCCGCCGAACCATAACCACAGACATGCATCTTACCGTGGAAAAAACTATGCAGCACAGATAACGAAGGTTTCGACCTGACATCAGTGCGATTCACCTCGCAGTTATTTTCATCCATGTCGCTAGTGCTGCCTCTCGGATAAACATGTGTATGTCTGTTCAAATTTGAATAACGCAACCACATCGTCAAAGGAGGAAACCGCAAAGTTTCAGCTATTGCTCGGGGAGAACCTCCTATCCAGCAGTAGACGCACTGTACAAAACAATCTCTCGTGGCATTAGACGTCCAGTCGGCATGGCCCAATTGCCACATGGAATTCCGCTTGATCAACGACGCGTTGCGACCTTACCAGAAAGGTAAAGGAACTGAGACCGCCCACAGCCATCTCTCGCAAGCAGCGCCTCGCCTACGATCTTTCACATCTTAGACCAATGGTTCCAAAACCTTTTTAGGCTTGCGGCACCCTACAAAACAGAAATATAATTTCCGGCACCTAGTGGCGAACCCACAGCAATTTGGATTGAGTTTTGGCGACATTTTGAAAATATCTTTTCAATGATATAATAAAAAACGTATTAGCTCGCGGCACCCCCGGGTATTGCAAATGGCACCCCAGGATGCCGCGGCACCCCGGTTGGGAACCACTGTCTTAGACAGTTGCACTCTTTTAGACAGAAAAGTAATAATGCCGAGAAATCTTTAAAACCGATGATGAGTTTTTGTTCGTGGCAAACCTTGGGCACGAAATCCAGATAAACAACAATGTTGAAATGCGCTTTAACCAATATGTCCCAGTATGTGACATATGATCAAAATAGAACGGCGACAGTAAGTTTAAAGAGTTTGATAACTGTTTGAAGGAAGTAATTTCCAGCCAATTTTTTTAATTTTTCACACCTAAAAATATAACGTTTGTATATTTTTCATATTCAAAAAATTGTTTTCATGCTTTAATATTTTTTGTATCTTGTTAAACGACTAACCACGTCATGGTAAACACCGTTTAGATTAGACTTTTTCAACCTTCTGATACGTCAGATTATCCAACCTTGAAACTTGATAATTAAACATCAGCGACAAATAGAACCAGGGCGGATCCAGCCAGGAAGGTTATGGGGGGGAGCGATTTCAGTAATATTTGGTGGCCAAGTCTCATAACGGCTTCGCTACTGCAAGAGAGATGAAGCATACTTCACAGCACTGCTGTGACAAAACAATGGGCGACAAAATGGCTTTGTATCGCGAAGGCTGTTTTCCGAATCGTAAAAAGTCATGGTGAATAAAGCAGTGGCGTATCTATGCAAAGTTCAAATGTGCGCCTTTTCATAATAATTTAAATATTAGATATAGGCACAATTTTTACGAAAGTCAAACCATGAAGAAAACAAATGTTTTAAAACGGAAAATATGTGTTTATTTTCGCTTTAAACTTTCCAGAAAATAAAACATAAAATATCCATAAAGACCACCATATACTTCTATACTCATTTATTTTTATTATGAAGAATATCAAAACATTCACATAATAACCTTATCGTAGTTTATAGGACTACATAATGTTGTACGCCAAAATTGTATACCTTACAAAAAAATCAAACAACATATTGCAATTAAAACGACAGTTTCTTTTAAAATGGAAGATTCAAATTTGAATCGTATAATAAATTATTTAATGCAAGTCATGCATCACTTACTTTCGACAAGACACAACTACATCGAAACATAAGTATATCCAGCGTTCTCCAGTTAAATTACCAAAAGCGATAATTTAAACAACGCTTTCCGTGCTATTACGGAATCAAAGTCGTCTATGATTTTATCAAAGTAAGCTTTCGCTGTTTCGTCTCTTTCTATCCTCAAAGCTAGATAACACAACCTGCCTTGACCAATTGCTGGTCATTGCGGCCCGGAGGTATAAAAGGATCAGTTTCAGTTTGCTGAAAGATCGTTCGAAGCATGCAATACATACTGCCATCGTCAGCATTTTTTTGCAAAGCAATTCGAAGAATGTTAGTCCTTCAAGACGCGATAATGTTACGTTGCACGACTTGAAACTAGCCTTTTGCAATCTAGAATCTTCTCGTATAATTGCTTGCCATCTGCATCTGAACTGTACACAGCTCCTAAATTGTCACACGTAGATTTTAGCAATGTCTATGGAAAGAAGTCCTTTCTCAGCTAAGAATCAGACACTTTAAGATCTTACAGAGTATATATTTCGCCTAGGCATCATCAGCTCTTATTCCAATAGAATCCATAGACGTAGATTTTAGTTTCTCACAGCCAGAACCTTTTCCCAAGGCCTTGGGCATCGAAAAGAAAGCTGAATTAGGACAGAAATAACTAGCTCTCGCTTTCATGAGTTAACATTTTTGCTCATCTGGTACGGTAATCATACTAACTGCTGATTTTGAGGAGTAACTAATGTCCTCTGCCTTAGTCTCTGGACCGGGTCATTGTATTCAACCTATGTAGCTGCCACTAATGGCCATCGAAGAATAGTCGGAGTGGGCCACAGCAGTTTAAGTAAATGTGCAAATCTTTAGGACCTCAGCAGCAGTTATTTGCGTAACAGTCAGATTCTAACAGCCACGGACTTAGCCAGACAGGGGCGTAACAAGGGGGCATAATTCACCGGGCACCGAACCACTATGGCGGCCCCAAGTCACTGCGGGGCGAACCGAAAAGTCCCAACATTGTCACATCACAAGTACTTTCTTCAATACAGTACATTTGCCTCCGAAACACCTCAGGTTCCAATATGGGGGCGTCAAACTTGCTTCTTGACCCGGGCGCCATCTCACCTCGTTACGCCCCTGCAGCCAGATTCTGACTAATATCTTCTTGCCGGAAATGCAGCAGTACGGACTGACTTACTTTTCTTATAGCGTGAGAAGGACGAGATCTCCTAGTTATGGCAAGCGAGCGTTCTTGTTCTGTCACAATGTCTGACCGTCGTGTTATGTCACAATACCAGAGTTTTGTCATAATGCTTGGTGGTGCTGGCGCAACACACGCGACTGATTGCATATTAGCCTATTAGGTAAGGGGCAAGGCGCTGTGTTGATGCAACTTTGCAGTTTGTGAATGTATGGGGCGCAAAACAGAGGTTCAAGAAACTGAAAATTAAGCTTTTAATTTTTCCCAAGCAATTGTTGCGCCCCCGTCAAATTGGCGCCCATGGCACGTGCCATGCCTGCCATACCCTAGATGCGCCACTGGAATAAAGTTACTTTCGTAGGTTTCAGCGGGAGGCGATCGCCCCAATCGCTCCCCCTAGATCCGCCCCTGCACTGAAAAAGAACATGACACGTACCGAAGAGGTCGCTCAAAAGTCTAAACCGGCGTTTTGCAACCTTTGTGCTGCAGCGGAACCTTCCCCAAATGTTGCCGTTGCTCATGGATCCCTACGCAATTATCCAAGTGCCTATACTGCTACAACCGCATAGAACTGTGGTTGAGAATTTTGTCCCAGGCAATTTCTGTTTCGGCGGAACCCCTGGCAGCCACTCGCGTAACCCTGAGGCTCCGCGGAACCCCGGTTGAAAAACACTGGTCTAAACCAATGCTTTCAGACTGCACGGTGCAAATCCTTTACCATGGTGCTGAAACAAGGAACGGTTGAGGGGCAACCCTGACAAAGAACAGATGTGGGAGAGTTGCTTTACAAAAAAATTAATAAATAACGCGCTTCGCCAACCAAGAAAGAGCTCGTTTCTCGCAGTTTGATTTCACTTTTTCCGCTCTCGTTTCCAAAATGTGCTTCTAAAACGGAACTTAGGTTTATCGTGTATGTGAAGTACAGTAGGCGCTAATCTACGAGAATAGAGTTCTGACCTGAAATGAAACTCGATCCAGCAGGTGCCATTTTTTGCAATTCATTTTTCGGTCGCAATGTGATAACGAAAATTCAAAAGCGCATGGATGAGGAAAAACAGGAAAATCTAAGTGTATGACCCCATGTCGGAAGTGTCAAAATGTGGTTAATGTGGAAGGCGCTGTGTCGCTCTCAAGGTTGCTATTAATAAATTGCCTCATAATATCCTGTTCGCCGGTGCTAAACAAAACTTATGCTCAATGCCAAAAAGTCCTCAACATTAAAACCGACTGTCTTCCGAAATCGCGTTGAACATCAACGCGATTTCGGAAGACAGTCGGTTTTAATACCACGTTGAAATTTCAGTGACCCTAAGCTGCCGGTGAAAGATGTTTCAATGGACTAATTGTTGTTTTTTCCCTCGCGTATTATGGGATTAAAAACCATTTCCAAGAGTTTGCAGCAGCGGATTCCACAAATACCGTAGAAACCAACCACCGAATCCAGCACAGAAATGCACCAATAAATTTTCCTGCGATTTTAAAACAATTATTATAAACTTTTCTTTCTAGACCCCGACGAACATTTTGGTTCGTTTCCTACTATCAATGAGGTGTTAAAGACAGAGACATAAACCTGAAAGATCCTTGCGGGCGATACGTTGCATCTAGAACTATTGCCGGAATTGCAATAAAAACGTAAAAAAACAAAAAGTGAGAAGATCCGGAACGCTTATAACCGAGTTTTTCGGAAACATTTAACTATCATTCTTTTTGCAACAACTTATTCCCACCAGCACATGAACCCAACACTGCACGTGGTCCATATTTGCTAAAGGAACACGGAGCAAAAGTAGCTGAAGGCAGAAATTAGAAAGCATGCCATAATGGAACGGTTGTACATGTTTTTCACTACTGGCTAAAAGAAACAAGGCACGTGCACTGCACTAAGGTGAATTACATTTAAGGTGCTGCATTTCATATATATTGTATTGTATTGAGTAACGTCTTCACTCCCACACGCAAAACGCTAGACTTTTAACATGCATCGCAGTAAAGAGAAATGAAAAAACACATATACATGAAAGAAAATGANGACGTATANATTGCGGTAGTATAGAGTATACGCTTGATGGCGCTAATGCANTTTGTTGAAATACACGCATGAATCACGCCATCATGATTATGATAATGAAGAACTGCAATGACTTCCAAGTACATCGATGTATAGTATGCATGAGGGAGTTG
>JGI24021J15306_10001889_pt1 | contig 21525 bp, 14 predicted proteins | sample Ectturendosymbi1_FD_15306 | JGI IMG/M metagenome (IMG submission 15306)
CATTTGGAACACATCTTGGGAAAGCCATAAATTGACTAAAAATCGACAGAAATAGTTGAAACTCTGGTGAATGGTCTTCCATAAACTGAATAATGTGTAGTTGTAATTTGAAATAAATAGCTTTTTAATCAAAGTCACAATTGAGATTTTCATGGGTACACATCTTTTTGGGTCACCCTGGTATTTGCAATAGCATCTGTTGACAACTTAGTTGCTCCGCTGTGACGCTGTCTTGACTTTTCAAAAAACAAACTGAATGCAAAGTCACAGACCTGGGAATTGATAAAGTTTTACACAATCAACACCAACGGACTGTGCGGCGTCTTTTTCGAAATCAGGGAACACAACGTTCTGAAATTGGGCATAGCTGCTGTTCAGTTCTCTTCATCTTGTAGGAAGACTGGACCAAAGTTAACGCTGATACCTGTGTCAGCATGCGCTTAGAAAGATGGACGAACGTTTTCATCACAAGTTACATATGGTACAACCGGTGCGCTTACGATTTATTTTATTGTAAAGTAACAAACGTTTAAAAATTAGAATGCTTCAGTCACATCATCTTATCAGCAACACCACTTCTTGTTCACAAATCCAACTGAGAGTCAAAAATCATAAACAGTGCAACTTCATCTCATGTACGCCATTAATTTCACACGATTTGAAAAACATTCCTGGTTTTCATTACAACCTGCTGTGCNAGCAACACACGACAACCANTTATGTTTTGTAAAGACTGACCATGCATTTGTCCATCTCCATTGCAGTACACAATCGATTATGAAAAAAGTGCTNCCTTTTCACCTTGTTCTTNCACTTCACCTTCATCAATACCGGATTGGTCATGTGAAACAAAAAACAGTCGAATTGTATAAAACCCTTTATCTGCGTTGGTGTGCGTTTTGTTTAAGAAATATGGATGAGCGTTTTCATCACCTGTTCACATGCGTTGTGACAGCCCAGCGAATTGCGGAAAAACCGGGTTTGTTGCAAAATTTATCCCGCATGTGAAGCAAATGATGACACCTACACCGGAAAGAATCGTTTGCTGTTACGGTGAGCGGCAGCGGCGTACTGTACCCACCGGTCACTGGTTGCAATATGGCGTATCGATTATCAAATACGCTACCGGCCCTACGATTTCAGCACTGGAAATTCATCACAGAAAGTAAAACATTTTACGTGATATTTATATTTTCATCCATTTTCGTATTTTAGCCTTCTTATATTTTCGAGCTTCTGCAACGCCTAGGCATATCATGTTTTAATCTGATGCACAAACAACCACATCGCTGTACGACAGATGATGGCGCAAAATTTTAAGTTTACGTCATAATATACGCTGCGATTCGATGCAAGGATAAATATGGGCGCGCCACCCAATCCTGCGTTGTTGACTGCAGCTTCGTCATGGGTTCGTCATTATGCAACAGAAAAGAGATCGATCTGACCAGTTAAAAATCGCGCAGTGGACAGTTTTTAACATCCATTTCTGTTTAACTAGTCAGCAACGCCTTGCCCACACACTTTACGATTTAGCAGTTGTTGAGATGTTTCTTAAACTTAGGTCCCGCGCTCTTGAAATGCTACAGGCCCCGCGCTACTTTAATCTGGCATTGGCCCTGCACCTTTGTGGCATGAATCCCCATGCCACATCCTGGCTGTGTATGCTTCGTTTACGTCACAGTCCGTTGAACCCGGATAACAAACATTAACGATTGTGTTCGATGACTGAGACTCATATTTTACTCAAATGCGACTTAATCACTGCTTCACGTCAGGTTATATTAATTTCTATTCGAAATATTCTCCTAGAAGAACAGTTATCCGCTCCATCCCAGCTGAATGCCCTTAGTCAAGTCTTATGGAATCATATTCTTTTATTTGGTCACGAAAAACTAAAACGCTCGTTATCTTTGCAGTTGTACGATGCGCTTTGTAAGTTTTTCTCAGTTGCTTTGGCGTAGTTCTGTCGACTCGTAACTCTTGCGATCTGAGCCTAACTTCATTTTGCGTCTTTAGTTATCAACGTTCTTTTATCAAACTTCCTCTTGTGCCTTTGTTTATTAACATTCTGCCATCATGTTGGCGTATTGCTGCTGGTACGGGCAGATGGCATTTCAGACCATGGCCTGTCGTCGTTTGCCGTAAAATAATATAAATAAATAAATAAATAAATAACTAAAGTCAGCACAGTCGCGTCGGTGGTTTTCACTATTATTAGAAGGCAGGCTTGTTTAATTTTGAACTTTGCTATGTTTCTATTGTAGTATACTGCCAGCCCTACACTTACCTCTTATCTGTAGTATAACCTTAAGCTTTGGTCTTGGGCATATTAAACACGCACAATTACAAGCTATTTCGCTTGATTCACCCGTAACAATCGGTATCATTCAGTAAACATACCCAACCGAGCTGTGAGTATGACGACACTATATTCTGCAAGCGATTAGACCTGTGATTCCCAACGTGAACTACCGGTGGTCCACCTGGAATTTCTAGTGGTGCACAAAGAGTTCCATAAATCCTTGATGAAAAGTTTCTGAAAATTACCACCTTTACTGTGCAATAAATTATGTAAGACAACCTATGTGCAACACATAGTTTTGACTAGTTGTTCATGAGGTGTCAGCATAGAGAAGTGGTCCATCGGATTTTTTGTTTGAAAAGATGGTCCATGGGCGAAAAAAGGTTGAGAACCACTGGACTAGGTCAACTTTCATACTAACATTCATGGAAACCCATCAGAAGAACCTGGTGTTACCAACACGAAATCTGATTATGAGTGAATAATAAATTTCATGAATAATAATTAAGACATAAATTGTTGACGAATATTCATCGAACTGATCTTATACCGGCAATTGACTTTATGTGTACCACAGTTTGCTGGGGGCCCCGTCGATCTTGAGGCCCTAGTCCCAACCCTACTTAGCTTATACAGTAGGTAAACCCTGGCTACAGGTATCCCTTGAAAAACCAGGCTGTTCACTGAATCTGCAATAAAAACTAATCACTTTGATAGACTTCTGAACTTTCCAATGTGCACCACCACCTGGATTTTATGTGTTTGTATGTAATCAATCTCGACGCCAAACGGTTGTGGATCATTTATCACGTAACCAGGCAGCAACTAACACTGTGCATAGCGCGCAACCTCTTCCGTTGGAAGCGCAACCACACGTAGGTTCCTTCGTGCTTGTTNTTACGCCAAACCTGCCTGGCTGTGAAATTCATTGATCATCCGGCTGCCTTTATCTCACAAAAGCTGATAGGCAATAACACNTTTCCTCTGAGTGGTTCGTAGATTTACTACCCAAAGGACTGAATGCAAAACAACTCATTTTTACTTCAACCGTGATATCACTCTGAATTCCAAACAAGCACAAGAGTATTTCCACCTTGGATTCTTATGCAACCGCAGCTCCCGTACAAACCAAAGATATAAGAAAATCAGGCGCAAGAAAAAAAGTCGTAGGCACAATTAAAATATCACAGGTGCAAGAAAACATAAGAGCGAACAATGCAGGACCCTTCTGATTTTCTGCAGTTGCGCTCAGTTGGTTTCAACGAGGCAGGTTTATACCTAGCATAGATAGAGGAATCGAGAATCTGAAGTGTTTCAAGTACAGTCGGCCGATGCTGGGGTTTCAGACCTGAAACTCTGCATTAATTGCAGAAAACACATAAAAATAGTTAAAGATTTTCATCACTTGTGCAAGATGGAAAAATGTAATGCTACTATGAAATTATTACGTACATTATGACATGTTTGCGTTAAGTTTTGATCTGGCGTGTGCAATGTAGTTGGATGTTGTCTGATCAAGTTGACTTTGAATGCTTCAGGATTTTCATCGGTCTTGTGTCGCAGATGAAAGTCAGTATTCAAATTCTTGAAGATAGAAGAATTACGATTCTTATTTTGTTGTTGCAACTGAAAGTTTAGATATTCTTTCGAGCAAATTGTTTGTGTCAGAATGTATTTCATGACGAAACAGTGCGTTTTTGTTTAAATTGCTAAAAATGAATGACAACGGCCATTGCAATGAATGCTTCTGAGCTGTCATCAGGACAAAGTGGCCTTTTGGCACCGCTCTATAATGCAAATAAAAATGACAGATGTCTGATATGTTTACAAGAATATCATTGAGGACTTTAATTCAACGAAATGCAAAACCTCTTTTCGAGTTGCATATCAGACTCGCGTTTAACATGTTGGCAATCTTCGCTGCAAGTGAAAAACAATTTTTTCGCTGACCACCGCAATGAAAAATTTCAGATTTTACATGTAGAAGTAAGATTTTGATGAAATAGATTTTGATTAGAATCTAATCCATGGCTACAGATAAACCTATATGCTATATTTTTNAATGTTATTTGCAGACTTTACACCGTTTGTACTCTTTAAACCACTTAAATTAATATGCAACGTAATGATCNGTCTAAGCTTCCTAGGTGCAAAAGTCACTGAAACAGAGTTTTTTAAACTTTTTTTCGAAANTTCAGGTATATTGTTGATTTGACATTTCTGATTGAGTAATGTAAACCAAAGGTAAGCGAAGTTTATGCCAATTACTTCGCAGTAATTCTTGAAGTACTTTATAGCAATTGATAAAAAATTCTGTAGGCTTTTACATATCACATTTTCAAGTGATATATGAAAGCATTTGTATGTCGAACAAGCAAATTTGCTTTACAGGTATGTGACTAAAATATCTTCATTGGCGAAGTGAAACAAGTGGTATCAAGCCATGTCCGCAGCTTTTTCCATTAACTGATTATGACAAGATGCAAACATATTAGGCCACAAGTTTGATGCACAGTTGAGTGCTACCGTGGTAGAACTCCCTCATAAATTTTTTTTGCTTCTACCAAATAGATGTGAAAGTTTATGTTATTAAGATTAAATGTGCAGTCGGCTACAAGCCAATAAACAAATATTGGAAAATGTTTCTCTGGTTACTGCAATTAACGATGCAATTTAAATCCAGGAATCAGAAAGAAAAAAAGTATCATATATAACATGCGGTGGAGTTTTCCACATCAACAACTAGGGAAGCAGATAAAAAATAGTTCTAACAAAGTTTCTGCCTTTATCAGTTTGATTTAGAAATACTTTATGTGTAAAGAAGCAAACTTTATAAAACTGTCTTCTGTCGCTGTTGTTTTTTATTTTATGGAACTGATTGATAAACCTCAACTCTGCAAGAATACAAATCCCAGTGAAAAAAACAGAACGCATGGAATTTTTAACTGTGTCACTGGACAAAAGAATATGTCATTTAACGCAATTTGATCGCTTGCTCTCTTCTTATTTCCTTTCAGCAGTTTACTTTCAAATAATTAGAAGTCTCTCTTACCGACATCACTACCTTATCTACTACGTCTAACTTTCGAACTAATTTGGCAACAGTGTTCACAGAAGATCCTTCACTTATACGGACGTGTCGTCAAAGCAGTGAGCACACTCCTGAAAAATCGCTGAAAGATTACGAGGACAGGATAAGCGTGATTAATAAATGACCTACGTGACCTCTTTCTTTCATGGGATAACATCATTAATCGTAAACAATCTTCGAAACTGCACAACATCCTGTCTTCGTAACTGCAAAACACCCTGACTTCCTTAAAACCACTGACGGATCAAGGGGGGTGTTGGGGGCAACCGCGTCACTTAAACGTCTGTGGCGTTCCCTTGAATTGCCCCCATTTGATATAAGTTCCCTCCTTTTAGGTGCTTAACCCTAGAACGCCAAGCCTGTGTTTTTTTTCACGAATCGTAACCCAGGGTTAATGATACCCTTAATTAAAATATGAAAAACAAAACTCTTTTTCATTTAAGGTTGATTACAAAAGCAACACTGGAAATGCAACTCTTAGTCCGTTGTGTGTGCACTAATAAAGTTACTTTGTACTTTAACTTGGTGCCGTTATTGATAAAAAGGAAAACCACACCTAACCAGATGGAAATCACCCGGTGTTAGTTTCCAGAGAGAAGATAAAAAACCTAATATGAAAAAGCCCATTAAAAATAAAATATATTGGCTTTGAGGAACATCTCCTGCTCCATGCTGGTAAGGAAGCACGCCCTGAGTGAACCACGCCGTGAGTGAATTGCAGCCCTTGATTGCCACATTAACAGTCCTATATCGCATGGAAGAAAAAATCACGATAACCGCAACGCAGGGTGATGTTCACACGAAACTACTATCTTTTCTCCTTAGTGGAAAAATGCAGACAGCGAGCACGAGAATACGTGCACGAGTCAAGTCAGACATACATCTCTAGGCCAGCTACTGAAGCGTGGAGGGCGCTGCCGCGCTTGCTTACTTAGGTATGAACGACGTGGTCACCTCACGTGACCGGGAGGAATCCACCCAAGGTTAGCGTGGTAGGGTTTTAAACAGAAGTAGAAAAGGAGGCAGAAAGATACTCTTCCTAGACAATGCTTCACACCTTGTTGAACTGCAACTTTTCTCAGCTAGACATAAGCATGGAGGCCCTCTTTTACCAAAAAGTATCAACAATTGTTTTAAGCAGAACTGCTCTTCCGTCATTTCTGCACGTGGGAACTGCCCAGCAGTCTTGCTCAGGTACAGTCAACACCTCTTTATGTACGCAATTTGAATCTGAGTACAGTAGTCCGTGCGAACATAGCTGGTAGATGCGTACCACTTCAGTAATATATGCATGTGTCCTGCGTGCTTGCATTTGTGAGCAAACGCGTGTGTGAATGCAATGCATCCACACAGGGGCGTAACCAGGTTATATGTCGCCTGGGGTAAGAAGCAAGTTTGGCGCCCCCACGTTCGAACCTGAGGTCTTTCGGAAGCAAATATACTGTATTGAAGAAAGTACTTCGACATTGTTTGGGCTTTTCGGCGCCCCCGCAGTCATTCGGTCCCCGGTGAATTGCGCCCCCCTTTCACCCCTCGTTACTCCCCTGCATCCACACAACACTTTTGTTTATGATTATGAGATCTTATGACGAGATAGTGCCAAACCTTATTACGGCCAAGCCAACGCTTGTGCTCAAATCGAGTACAATGTTAGATTTGGTGTCAATATATAACAAAGCGCTCGAAGTTGAAGATCAATAGCTGTGTCCAGATGTACAAATTCAAGAAGACGATGTACTATGTGAAAATGTGACAAGCACCTTTGAATGCTTTCATCAAAAAATCAGGCAGGTGATGTTGGAAGTAAATCACAAGAACACAAAGCATGTATGAGATGATTGCAGCATGGCTTGTTTAAATGATAAACAAAAGAAAAGAGGCCCTAATATTTCTGATGTAGATTTCTGCTCAAAATTAATAAATTGCTGGCAAAATTGAATCCATAAGTTGCGGCGGATCTTTGCATACTTATCCGGGATGCGAACCAGGCCAGTAACCAGCTTGAGGCGCCAGGTGGGGCGAAGAGTTTTCTGAGAGGGGCCCAAACTTTTTGAACTATGTCCAATAGTTTTAAGCCATGTCCAACACATTTTTCCAGGCGAAAAAATTTTGATAAATTTTGCAGTGAGGTTTATCTCCCCGCGCCCCCTGAGTACGGACCTGATGCGAACTTAAATGGGTGCGTACTTTAAAGTTAACCGAAGTTAACTATAACCACAAACGCAATCCCTCTGTTCGNTTTCGATGGCGCTGTTCTCGATTTGCGGCATGCCTGTACTAATCTTGCCTGTTTTAGTTCCAATNTTGTTGTTTGACGTCAGCGTTGAAAGGAAGGAGTGAAAACAAGGAGTGCAACCTGAAAAGCCACAATTGACGTAAGATCCAAAAGCCTCCAAAACGAGACACAACCTTCACCTGTGTTATCAATATACAGTCCGTGAGTTCACACTAGGTATCATAGTTTTGCATAAAGGTGAGTGGATGAATTTCTTGTCGGAAATAAGACCCCGAATTCTAAAGTAATGAAAGAATATCGAACCATAATGCAGCCCCAAGACGCTAGAGAAACAGTGATTGAAAACAGACCCGCAACCAACTGATATTTTCTGGNGGAATGGATAGCAATTTGCAACTTCTTATTTTACCTAACAACTAAAAACGTNTTTGGCNCTTTCAAGGTGTTTTTGAAAATTTGGNTGGATTGATTGGCAATTGCCTGGTTGCATCCTGGTTCTAGACAGGCAAAAANGTCTNACATAAAGTTTTTTTACGGGACGGATTAAAGCATATATGCATCATTGATGTATCATGAAAATGACAACGGGATAAATTTTTTCGTACTAGGNTTTCTGCAACAAAATTTCTACAAATATTCTTCTTCATACCTAGATACATTATTCCTGAAAATTTCATGCAAACTGACCAAAACCTTTTTGAGTTGTGAATTTTTTGCATCAAACCACCTTGCTCGGTCTAAAACTCTAAAGGCATTTCGACGACGCTATTTCCATGATGGTGGTCGCAAATGTTTTATACGAAAAAAGTGTGTTTTTTAAATACTTCAAAGGTTACACTACAAAAGGATGTTTGTTTGCCGTAAACCAGGTATGTCCAACCGAAATTGCTTACTGAGCCAAAAATTAGGTGACTATCTTAACCAGGCCCGCACATTGAATGACTTACTTCGATCTTAGCAAACTAAATTTAGTTCAAAATAATGTAAGCCTACTAAAAGCGTTCGAATCCGGTAACGACTGTTTGGCACCTTTAGCAACTCCGTACGTGTGACTGCATAGGCAAGTTTAGAAATCATAAAGCTAGCAAATGTGTTGCATCAAGGTGTCACTGGACATGTGGAAATCTCCCAGAACGCAGTACAGACGTGATAAAGTGGCACTGGGGACCACCTGAATCAAATATGTCCAATTTAAGAGATCAAAATAAGTACAGGTTGTCAGTATGTAGGCTACCTCTACTACTGCGAAAACCTAAGCTGGGCCGCATGCAGCCCGCGAATTGGACATAACTGCTCTAAACCTAAACCCTAAAGCAGAGCCGGAGGAAGAGGCCCCGCACCAAAGAAGGGGCTTCCAAATCTGACTAAATAGCTTTCGTACGTCATATAGACACACTTTAACTGAATTCATCAGCAATTGATTTCATACATTTCCCCTTTCAACATTCATATTTATCTCATACGTCAAGGAAATGATCTTCCCACCACCCATAGGTTCCTATTATCTAAGCCAACCATTGCCAATTGCATTGTGGATAACTTCGCTGTCAGTATTTGCCTTGGTTAGCTGGTAGTTGTGTAGGTATCGTTGCTGAAGTCACGTTGATTTTACGCCTTTTTAGCATAGTCTAGTAAAAAAACATTCAGGAAAATTAAGTTGTGAACCGGTGGCGTAACTAGAGGTTTCAGCCGCAGGGTCGGAAACGCAGCTAAATGAGGCCCATTTGCAAACACTTAGAAAAAATGAGAAGTGAAGGTGTATCAGGATGTGGATTTCTATACTAAAACCCGAAAACACCAGCAAACAGTCCAATAAAGCTTCCCAAAAACGCAAAAAAAGCAACAACCTACTGAAAACCAAAACAATACTGAACGCCGAAATATAAGCTAAATGGGGATCCCGTTTTTACATCTAGCTGGGCAAGGGTAAGGTTCGCTCCCTTGAACCCCCGCCAGTTGCGCCCCTGTTGCAGACCTGTGTTGCATCCTCTCACTGTACAAGAATAGATTAGCCGGTTTCCAAGTTATAAATCATGCAAAAATGTTTTCGTAGCGCCCGCCTGTAATATCCGGTGTATCTTGCATCAGAGTTGTCTAATGAAAACTCACCACTTTACACCAAGTCTAGGGAACCTATTTACTATCACGGGCCATACTTATCGTGGAACATCGCTGGCGGGCCGCAAAAATAAATGAGTTTATCTTAAAATTTAACTTTGTTATCCTAAGGAAAATAGGGAGAAAAACTGAGAGGAGTGAGAGATACTTCTCTTGACTTACCGTCTATGGGCACGGTAAATATCTGCTCACCACCGAGTTTCGTTTTAACGCGATGTTGTGTTTTATCACGGTTAACGAAAATTCTGATGCGGGCCATATTAACTGTTCATACGGGCCGCAGGTTCCCCACCCATGCTTTACACCAATCCAGCTATTTAACCGATGACACTGTGCGCCAGTGGTCGGCAAACTGCGGGCTTCTGCCCAATTGTGGGATGTTCAACACTTATTATTGTGGGCCGTGCGGTATGTAAAATCTAAAGTGCTGCACCGGTTGCATGGGATAAAACATAGGCTGCTGCAACAACTATTGAACCAGTGGCGGATCCAGACCTAGCGTTTAGGGGGGTAGTGAAATAAGGGGGCGCCAACAAGTCTTCACTTGTTTAAAAACCCCAGCTTCTCTGTGACAACCGTTGGGTATCACACAAAAGTTGGCTATTTTGGCTATTTTCGTTCGTCGAACTATGTGATCTTTCAGGGAAGCAACACAGTTCAAAAATCGCCTTATGTCATTTATTCACAAAAAGTTTGAAGAGGGCACAAAAAGATAAGTCCCATTTTTCACAAGCTATACATAACTGAGAACGCTGTGGGTGTCCCAGACAATCTTTTATATCTACAATAAGTGTTTGAAAGATATACACTAAAGCAGTAGTCCCCAACCTTTTTGTAACCGCAGACCGGTCAACGCTTGACAATGTTGACGCGGCAGGGAACACTCTTGCAACAGTGTTTCCATGGGAAGAATTGACCAATCACTTGCCCAGAAAGCGAGTGGTGTCGCAACCAGTGTACATTTTGTAATTTCGCGGCCCGGTACCGGTTGGTGACCCGGGGGTTGAGGACCACCACCCTATGGTTTGACCATAGGGTTTGACCCTGTTTTGGATATCCGCATATCAAAAAAAAATGTCTAAAACGTATTCCGAAATGCTTAAAAGTTGAATAGTTCTTCTTGCACTAGGAAGTGGCAACTCAATTTCCAAGCTAGGAGCCTAATAGATAGTGAAATGAGGATCACATTTCCAGATGAAGCTAGTGCAGTTACATGCACATGGAAAGCATATTTAGTGCTAAAACGACAATTCAAAAACAAAAAATAATTGAAAGACATTTGCTGTGACATTATTCCTATTTTACGTAGCTCTGCTGGCTATCGTGAAAAACGATCTCATAATCGCATGATATGTTCACCCTGAGCCTGAAAGCATATTGCCCTAATTTGCATTTGTTCACCCTGAACCTGAAAACACATTGCCCTATTTAACGCCACTAGTATAAGTAGACTTTCAATCAAGTTAATACTGTTTCACATATTTGGAAATCAGACTGCTGATGTGAAGAAAAAACATCCATTTCACTAGTCCAGATTATGAAGAAAATGTGTGACAATGTTCAAAACAAGTAGGAGCAGGCGAGCTGAGACCATTAAATTCACAGTGAATACCTCCAAACTCAAGCTCTAGTCTCCCTGAAAAAGTCAATTTTCAATATTTTGCACACTATTATGAACCCTCCCCAAACATACTTAAAGCCACCGCCAATGCTGTTGATTTGGCGATCTGCTTCTGCCCAGGCCAGCAAACATAGGTGGGAATCAGCCTACAACCAATTTAAAATAACGAATCTCAGCCAACATCGCAGGTACCAGTGTAAAAGTTAAAGTTTGCATTGTTTTTCTGCTTTTCTGCTCAAATTTGTGTGATTTACGCTGAATGGTCTAACCAATAAGCTATGCATTTTGCTGTCGGTTGCAGATTTCGCCAACAACGCCAGATTTGTCTTTTGGAGCTGTCTACGGCAACAAAAAGATCAAGACTAAACCACATGGCTGTCAGTCCATGCTGCCAGGCAGCGACGGCGTTATTGGGACCCAAGGGGCCCGGGCCCAGGGCTCCTCACCATGTTCATGCGTTTAGTCATATTTGCGACATGTGTGTGCCACTTACTGTAGTTATTTTTAGCGAGGAAAGTTTGTAGACACTATTAATTATCGGTCGCCCAGACGGCAGTATTTCACTTGAATATTATTTGATATTGTGACGAAACAACTGTTACACTTATTGGTTTCCTGGAAGTCGGTCAGGTAACTGAATCTAGTGAATGCAAGGCCAAGCCACGTAGGACGCATTAGCTTACGTCTCTACTCGTTTCTGGTAGATTTGCGTCTGCTATACTCAGATTTGCACAGGTCCGATATGAGTAGCATTGTTAAGTAGGACTACCATACGTCGTCTTTTTGAAGTACATGTCTACTTTTTTCATGAGAAATGAAATATTCTCCGAGGACATTCAAAAGTGTCAAAATGTCCTTTTTTGCATTTCTTATTTTGCATAGCTATAATCAGTGGCGTAACTAGAGTTTTGAGTCAGGGTGGAAAACTTAGCTAAAAGGGGCCCGCTGGCCACTGTACCGGTCCCACTAGCCAGCACTCAGAAAATAACTTGTGAGATGACGGTCAATCTGGATGTGGGTGGTTATATTAAAACCCTAAATCACCGGAAAATAATCCGAAAAACGCAAAACTGAAAACCAAAAGAATACTAAAACCGAAATATAAGTTTAGTTGCGGTCCGGTTTGCCAGGAGAGGAATTCGCCCCTCTGTCACCCGTCAGTAACGTCACTGGCTATGATATATTGCAAAGGTGGTCAAACTGTGGCTCTTCAAACCTTTGAATGTGGTTCTTTGAGCTTTTTGAAAAATTTTATGTTTGTTTATTATTTTTTAATTCTGTTGCAAAGAGTAGAAATATTGTAAAATGGCACTGTGGCATCTAGCGTGCCACACAGCACTTGCGTACGGAAGGGGGTTGGAGCACTGTGCCATGTCCCCCCCTCAGACCCTAAAAATAAAAGAATGTATAATACATTATTGGTCGATGCGATATATTTCATTTTGGGGCCCCTGAAGTCCAGGTTTGGGGGGCGACCGCCTCACGCCGGCCCTGCCATAAAACTAAACCAGAAACTTTTTTAAAAAGTACACAAATACCGCTCCCATCAATGTTTTAATAACTTATTTATCGCCGAAACGTCCGTCGCCGAAAGAGTGATCGCCGAAACGTCCATCGTCCAAACGGCGTTGCCGAACTATCTCATTCCAGCCTTGCCAGGCCTGGTCTACAAGATTTTTTTTAATAGTTGGGTACTAACAGTTGTGTAAAACACATTAACTTTTTGTACTCGTTTGTTTGCAATGAAAAACTGTTCTTCATACCAATCCGTATAACCTGTGAAAATTTAGGTAATATGAGCAAGAATTCTTTGGTTATGCAGTTTGGCATCCAACAACATTTGCACGGCCCAGGCTACAATTCAAGTTTTTCAAAACACTTTAGGTCCGCCTGTCAGTTGTTGCGTCCAGTAATTAATTTTTTGAGGTCATTGTTACTAGTTTTTCTAAAATTTTGTCGTTTCTTCGTGTGATATAAAAATTGATATCATCAGCATATAAAACTAGTAAATTATTTCTAATAATAAATTATTTCTGCCTGCCTGACGTAAAGGTATTAGCGAGTTGAGACAACCGCTGGGATGATAACCTCCAGTACAAGCATTCCTTGCTTTGTGCTATGAGAACAAAACATTCCTTAGAAGTAACGTACGAGTTTGTACTAAAATTGTTGAAACAAGTGGTCTGTAGTGCTAACCAACCAGCAATGCATAGAAAAACCTGACATAAAATTGGCCATAGCTGAACAAAGCTACTGTACACTTCGCTGTTGTTCAATTTTTGTTCAACGCTGCAACGATTCTCAGTTATTTCAAATTACGTCTCAAGTTAACAGCTGTACTTTTCTCTCACCATACAAGCAATGTATTTCGGTCATTGATCACCCAACTTCTTGATGTTGTGAACGTCTACCTGCAATATTATAGGCGCTTCTTAAAACTACATTAGGAACTTTTAAATGCACAATACACCCGTGAATAAATGTGTTTTGTTTACAAAATTGCATTCTGAGTTGGCATTAAGTTATTCTCCTCTGGACGAGAAAAATAATGGAATTGTCAAAACCTCAGCTCTCAAAGCTATTTTTCTTAAATAATTATTATTATGAAGCAGATCTCTCACTCTCAGTATGATAATCACCACAAGCATATACTTAATTGCTCTAGTTTTAAAATGCTGAAAAATTTAGGATACTGTACTTGCTTCCTCATTTCATCCTTACCGTATGGCAGACATTTATCTTGTTTTCAATACTTCCTGAATAAAACTCTGGCGGAAAATATCTTCTCACACCACCAGCACAGTTAACGTAATCATGAAGCACAGTATATGGGTCTAGTATAGTCCACTTGTGCATTGCCGCACCAGCGAACGGCATTTTGTAATATAGATAGACAAAAAGTCAAAATCTTGCACGACGACTGATTTTGCTAGCTACTGCATTCCCACAAGTGTTCATAAATTTATTTCTACCAATTTGAAGCTTGTGCTTATTATACAGGCATGATATCAAACTGTTGAAACGAGCGATGCTGACAACACTACGCTATACAGTGTCACCAATTTTAACTACAGTTGTTGTTTGATCATGAGAGTTAACTCACATAAATAGAGTCTGTAGTCGACATGGCAAGTATGTTCCTTAAACGTGTAAAACAAATTCATGACGCAACCAATTTGATCTAGATGATTACGTCACGCAAAGCACGAAGCACATGTTTTATAAAAGTATATGAACAGTACTAGCTTTTCTTGTTGTGCTGTTAAACCATAATTACATTCTTAGTATTAACAGATCCATTGACGCACTTAGTCGTGAATTCCTTAAATGACATTTCTCGATAATAAATATTTAAAATTGAGAGTGATATTTATGACATTACTGTTGACTGCCGAACGTGTATGTGTGGCAGCCTGGAGATGGCGCCACATGAAAATAAATGGTCACCGCTAGATGGTGCCCATGAGTAATAAGCCACTGTGATAGTCACCACAAGCGAATTATCGTAGTTCACTTATTCCTATATAATGATAGCGCAACCTAGTAGTAGTGGAGTGAAGTCAGTGATGGATCTCTATTGCTGCTGGTTGCTTTCCTGTCAGTTAATGCCCGGACTACCATATTTCTCTTGTGCTTGCCTCAGTAGTTCAAGGCGATGCAGTCAACTGCACCATGAGGATATGTTTGGAATCGAATAACATATGAACAGCAAGCAATTGAAACTGCAAATGCTTCAGGCTGTTATCACGTCACTGGTAGTGATTTTGAAACGTTGAAAAGCTTCAGGCTGTCACCAGTTGTTTGCTCTCTGTGGGATGCCAAATTATGTGCGCTCTGATTTGGGTCTTTCGTTCATTTCGCGAGAGCTTAAATATTACTTTTTACGACGGGACGTTGCAAGTAGTTTCTACCGCGTTCCATCTGACTGGAAACACCCAAGTTGAACGTTGCAATGAGGCTCTGTGCAAAGCGATTCGATTTTGTCTCAAATCACATCGGCTGCCTGTCGAAAGACTTCGCCTTCGCCCTCATAGTTGTTGCGGGCGGGTTCCGTGCGTTCCAATCAGGGATGTGGAAGTGGTTATTTTGGCTTCCGCTTCCACATCTATCGCTTCCACCACTTCCGCTTCCAACAAAGCCTCGACTCTATCAGAGCCTGGACTTTATCTCATCTATGAACTTGCTGACAAGCATGATTATCAAAATCAGCAGCTTACGATTTACAAGGGCACAGTAGTAGTTGAAATGATCGCGTAAGTTAGTATCTGTCAGCACGGTATTGCTACTCTGCTTTTACAAAAAACGCAACCTAGAAAACTGTCTTCAACACATATCAGTTCAAACAGCACTTACAACAACCTGACCTTAGCCTAAAAAATATCAAGCTAAATTGCATNGCCTACCGTTTAAGGCAGGGGTTCTCAACCTTNATTCTCCTGTTTACCCTTTGCAAGCTTCCTAACATAAAATTTTCCCCTATTTTTGTTTACTCACTAGCGCTGCAAAAACAAAGTATTGNAACTTCAGCATCATTAAATTTANCCCCAGGATAGGTAAAATTTATCCACAGTGGGTAAATTTACCCACAGTTGAGAACCCCTGGTTTAAGGTTTCTTCAAAGCGCTTTGATTGTCATACATTATTACGTCATGATAACGCTTTGAGCAAAATTCTAAAACGCAAGGTTTTGGACAAACTTTTTACATCTTTAATAAAATGCTAAAAACTTCTTAGACTGAGTTGGCAAGCACATATGTACAGTAATATCTAAGTTACGTTCGCACCCCTTAAAGTTCGCATCCCAGTTAAGTTTGCACAAAGTTATGAAAAAATCTGGATTCAACTTTTTCAGCAATGTATTGGTATTTACAGCAAATCAAACGTGACAGCTGGTCATAAAAAATGTTAAACGCAAAACGTTATGTTCCGAAAGTTCACGATTTGATATAATTGTTCAACAAGTTTGTTTGCTTTCAAAAGGGTTAGTGAAAGTGGAAGGGGCAGTTTGCTCGATGCATGTTATCAATCCAATGAAATACCTTACTATCCAGCTCTGTTAATCTGCGGACAGACGTACTAACTTTTGCGTGTGTGTGTCTTCAGACATTAGGGCAAATAACGCTTGCACATAACTTCCCGCTTCGCACAGACTTTCCTATAGCAGTCTCACTCCGTACTGTCGTGCGATGTTTCGTCAATTTGGATCAGCTGGATGATTTGACTCAATTAAACGCTTGGCTTTGCTTAACATTGTTTGTAAAGCGAATAGCATAATGTAAGTGAATACTATATGCCTTGCTGAAAAGAATAGTTAGCTTCCGTCAAAGCATCAATCAACCTCCAAACATTAGCCCTAATGATCAACATCTGTTTGCTAAGGCAGTTAAAAGCACAAGTTCGCACCTACCACATAAGTTCGCACAAACAGCTCAGATCCAAGTTGCGAACATAACCGGGAGATTGCTGTACTTTCAAACTGTTGCCATTTTAATAGACAGCCGCCAGGTTTAAAAAGTCAGCCTCCGATAAAATCGGTAAGCTGCACGATGACTTGGCTTTCTGTGAAGAACGCCATGGATGCTGGTAATGCTTTATCTCGTTCTCTCGCGCTGCTGATATCGCACGTTCATTCAGACTTATAGTGCAATTTCACCGTTTTAATCCACATTGGGAAATGGACAAAACTTTTTTGCCAAGTTACTCTTCAAGTCGAATAACCTATGCGGAAGCGGTAGAATTTTCACGCTTCCGCTTACACAGAAAAAGGACCGCTTCAACCCTTCCAGCTTCCGCTTCCACATCCCTGGTGCCAACAAACATGATGTGGTAGAGGAAGTAAAACTGTTGAATACGAATCCGATGTATGCAAATGTTCGTCACAAAGATGGCCGAAAACAATGCCTCTGTGAGTCTGTGCGGCATAGCGCCTTGTCGTCACACACACGCTGAATGCTCCTGTTCCTGAGGTAGCAAGCGATTCCCCTGCCGTGAGCAATGAGCATCAACAGGATAGCGCCCCAACTGCGTCAAGTCCGTTGCGACCTCTAATGACGTGAATGTAAACAGCTCTAACTTGAACGATGTCGCAAATACGGAGCCGCGTCATTCCACATGAAGTAATCGTGGTGTGCCGCCGGGCAGATATGGTCAACCAGTTAATTTTTATATCATTCTGTTTCTTGTTTTCAGTGGTCGCGCGTTATTGATTATTGGACCGTGCTTGCTTGGCTGCCGCAATGCTTTGCATGCTTCTTATCTGCCGGCTCTGCATTATGCGTTTGGTGACCTAGCGATCAGTCACTGTTTGGTCGTGAGCACTTGCACTTGCGATAGCATTCTTTCAGTCAATGCCCAAAATTCATGACTGTAGGCGGGGATCGTAACAAAGACCGATGTGAAAACTGTATGCTTTGCCGTGATTGAAAGCTCCGTTTTGTCACCACAGAACGATAAAGTTCACGCAGTGCTGCGTTTGCTTTACCAATTCACCTATCAATCTCCTTGTTCTCCCTTCCATCACTCGTGAATACCTCCCCAAGGTACTTGAACTTCACCTGTTGCAGTGTATTGCCTCTTACTTGCAACATACACTGCCTTGGGGTTCTTGAGAGACATAAGACCTCGGTCTTTTTAGTGCTGAATTTCATTCCGACTCGGTCGCACGCAGAAGAATACTGATCATGTGCATGTCGATGTCGAATGCTCTGTTCAGAAGATACAAGCAGTACCAAACAAGAGGTTGATCCTTCACCCTCAACAGTGACACCTTCGTCGACTCGGCCGTTACTGTCTATCCAATTCATACAGTTTATGAAGAGGAGTGGTGATAGCACTCACCCTTTTCGGAGGCCAACACAGAACGGTGAACGGTTGTGATTTAACACCGACGACACGGACACAAATGTCTCAGCAGAAAAATAGTGTCTTACAGCCAGTAACAGGCAGCTGTCAACACAGTACTCCAACAACCCTCCCCAAAGCTCTTCAACGAGGAACCTCGTCGTGTTGTTTCTCGAGGTTGACAAAGCATGTGTGAATGTCTTTGGCGTACTCCCAAGATTTCTCGAAAATTTGCTAGAGGCAACAAAGTTAGTAGCTTGTGTAGTTTTACAGCCGGGACGAAACGCATACCAAGCATCATGCAGCTTTCGTTAAATATTTCGCATCTTTTCAAAGCACTTGGCATGCACTTTTCCAAGGAAGTTAAGCAGAGATGCACCGGTAGTGAGTGCATTCACTCCTGTCTCCCTGTTTGTTTATGGGGATGATCACCCCAGTTTGCCAATCTTTCGCTAAATCTTTCGGTTCCTGATCGAACACCAGGCCACATGACACACACGGGTCAGCCAAAGAACTCCTCTATTCAAGGCATTGAGCATTTCAAGTCGGGTGTCATCGCAGCCTTCAGTGTTTTGACAGCTACGAAGACGCTGCCTGCAGGGATGGTATATTCATCCCGCAAATGTACCTCGTGTGCATCCGGTGGTGTGATAGTAACTGGATTTAAATGATCTTTGAAATACTCCCTCCATACACCAAGGTTGTCCTTCCCTTAAATGATATCATCTGACAAAGATGTTCTCATTGCTGAGTAAGACACCATTTCGTGTTTGGTGGACCTGGCATTGTGTGTTCCACGGCGAAGACGCTCGACTTCAGCGTCTCAGCATATCGCCAAAGCATAGAAGAGTCACCGTTGTTTCGAAGCCATGCCTTGTTCGTAGACCACTTTCTTTACTTGAATAGTATTTTTCACCTCTTCGTTCCATCAAGGAGTTACTTTCTTGCCATTATTCGCCACACCGAATCGTTTCTGTCCGCATGCCCGAGCAGCAGATGAAACTACAGATGCTTGAACAGCCGCAACGCCACTTCCGCTGTGCATTCCGTGCGCTTTCAGAACAAGGAGCTTGCTCTGTAAAGATCTTACTTACAACTTTTCCCGCCAAGGCCTCTCACTTTCTTCGATAGAATTTCCTGGTCCTGCATGTTTGCGTAGGCCCTGATGGCTTTTCCAATGCAAGTTGCAGAACACCAGGTGGTGGTAGGTCGACACTTCTGCACCTCGTTTACACGATCGTCCAACACTGAATGGTATGCGTCAGCTGAAACTAGCGTCATCATGTGGGCCGACCTCAACCCATCATACCCTGGCATCGTTCCCAACGTGTACACTAAAGTCTCCCAAAAGGATCGTGGATTCGTTAGTTTAACCCTTCACAGAGCATCACTAATTTCTACTACGAATTTCGAACACAGTGCACTTGAGCTTGGGCCGTACATCTGTACCAAACACAGAGAGAGGCTCAAGAGTTTCAACATCAACATGCACACCCTTCCTCCTAATGGGATATATTCATCAACGCAGTTTGTTAGCTTTCAGGGCTTACGTAGGTTATATCCACTCCAGCCGCGGCAAACTTTGCTAACTCAACGCCGGAATAGAAGAGTTTCCCTTCCAGCTCCAAGTGTCAGAACCACCACACTAAGTCGATGAGATACCAACAAAATCCAATGAATACCGTTTGGCTTCGTCAAAGAGTTCGTGTTGTTTCGTTGTGAGCGAAGTGGTATTACAGTTTCCAGTTGCTAGCTTATGGCAAGATTGCCATTTACACCCGGCTTTCAAGTCTCCCAGAATAGAAGCACTCAGCGCTCGTCCTATTCGCCTCCCAGATGCGTAGCGGTCGCAACGTGGGGTGTCAGTCGCGGATAGCTGTTGGGGCATACTGTCGCAAAATTTTCGAACCCGCCCTACTGCCTATCTCACAATAGTTGAGATGAAATCTGTAAAATAAAACCAGAAAATACTATTTTCGACAGATCCTATTTGACGTTTTCCAGTTTTTTATTGTTGCAGCTTGTGTTCTGATTTTTTCATTTTAGTCTTGAGTTTGTTTGCTTTCTCTGCTCTTATTTTGGCCTTTCAACTTTTCAACCGTAAGCATTGCTTGCAACTTTTAGGATTGAGGATACGTAGTGTTACGTGAAATCGATTTCCTATTAAAAAGTTTTTGCTGATCAATTCCTTGCCTACTCTCTTATGAAGAGTACTTACCTGAATATCTGTATTCAGACGTCTGACTTGAATCCATCTGAAATCAATCAAAATAAAAGAAAAAAATGGTGATAGAAGGTATGCAAAAGAAATATTTTGCCAGGGTTGCGGAGTCGGAGGTAAAATGCCCGACCTTTCCAAAATATCCGACTCCGACACCTTAACATAACATGACTGGCGTTTGGCTGTCAACAATTTTGTGGCAACCAGCAATCCATGAAAATCGTGGTACACAGAAAGAATTCCCTGTTTCAATAAGTTTCAAAAGAAATTGTACCACATCACAAGGAATTTTCATCTTGGGAGCGTGATGTAAATAATGATTTTATTGGACTTTCGGTGTCGGCGTCGGACAAAAAATCCAACTCCGACATCCTGTTAGATACTGGCGAGACCTAAACTAATCTTGTTGGAATATGTATATTTGGTGGTTAGTATATACTACAGTATATTCTTACCTTTCTATTCTGAAAGAGGCAGGAACCTCGCAGACATTGAAAATACTTTTGAACTAATGGGGAATGTCTTCCCTGAGAACTAATGTGAGATAGGAATAAGTATGAGAAGTATTTCCCATAGAATAAGTGTCACTATTAAAAAGACTACTGTGAAATAAGAATTAGTGTCGATATTGTTCATCAAGAATGAACATGAACCAATAATAGAGAATGAGCAAGCATTACGAGTCAGTAGAAGACTCTGAAAAAGATAGCGAATATGACATAGATCTAACATACTTCAAAATAAAACCGGAAACTGAATCCGGAAAAAACAAGTACACGAACTATAAAACTAGCTCGAAGAGATGATATGATACATTATTGAAATTCTGTAGACCTGACTTTAGGAACATTAGAATCAAGAATAAAAGCTTTTCCAGAATGGATATGCACTAGAGCAATTGTGTCAGGCGCAGAGTAAGCAGGATGTTTTCATAGTTCACTCTATGAGGAAAACATGGTGAAATATTGCGTATGACATGGAACACCTTTAAATTTTTTGGACAGAATTTTTCTTTGATTAGTAAATTTTTCTGCAATAATCTAACCACTGTTTTCCTGTAAGTTTCTGACCTGGGTCCTTTTTGGTACGCATG
>JGI24021J15306_10001890_pt1 | contig 21525 bp, 13 predicted proteins | sample Ectturendosymbi1_FD_15306 | JGI IMG/M metagenome (IMG submission 15306)
AACATAACTTTTACAAACGATGACGTCATGAATTACGTCATAGGGGCCCACCGGTAAAAATTGCCCCGGGCCCCCCTACCCTTTAATCCGGCTCTGCCTGGGACACGTGACATCCGTTATTTCCAGACCAAACTCTTTCATTTTCATATGTCTATTGTTAACATAGGCATATCCAGGGTGCTAAAGGGGCTGAAGACCCCCCTCAATTTTTTCAGATACGTTTTTGATCGCTGGTTCCCGACACAGAAACGTCCACTGGTGTGATTTTTTGTATAGCCTTTAAATAAACCATTTGTTGCACAGGGATAGGGACGAAAATATTAAATGCAAGCTTATTTTGCTGAATTTGGGCAGTGCGAATGTGTTTATTTCGCTTTCAATGGAACTTCTAATAAACAAGTTTTATGTAAAAATATGGTCCCAATGTTATATAAATACGTAAGTGTTTGCATAGAGTATTTACATTACATATACGTTATACAAACCGCACCAACGTTTAGGATATCTGATCATTTTGTGCTTTAAGAGGCAGTATCTGAAGCAAAATACTGTTGCTTGCCTAAACTCAAACATTTTGACCAACCCAAAATTTTGGGCTGGCCACGCCACTGCGCACGTAAATATTTAACCTCTTGTTCCATTTGGGTAAGATTAGGCTTCTTGTGGACAAAATATGAAGCAGCAGACTCAGAACTGTCAATAGGGGGGCTTTGCGTTTGTCCGGAGGGCCTGACATTCTAAAATTTGACAAAAACTCCACTGATTTATAGTGTTTCATGTTTCAATTTGGGGGGCTTGGAGCTTTATTTGGGTGATTAAGCCCACCCACCAAAGCCCCAAAGCACCACCACCACCACCACCACCCCGTGGCGACGGGACTGAGCAACAATTTTTGGACAGAAGTTAAGTTCAGCTCAACACGAAATCAGATGCTTTTTCATCGACCAATATTCTGCTGTCTCATAATATTTTTTCAGCCTACTGTACAGTATTTCTAAAATTGCGTTACCGCGATATCGTCGCGCTTCGTACAAAAAATTGAATGGATGAGAATTCGGTCATTGACTCACTGCAATCTTCACGTTTCCAAATATTGTCTGATCATTTCAATGCCCTTGTGATGCAATAAACACCCTCCAGGGCAAAGTGCCAGCATAATTATTGCTTTCGAGTTTTTTGGTATGTTTGTCTCTCTGCGTACCCCAAGCGTTTTTTACGGGAGGGGAAGTTGTGCTTGTTTTCGAAACAATATACCTATTTTACGACCTTCAAGTTATATTCTATGGTCAAATGACTTTGATACTCAACAGCATTTTGTTTAAATACTTTGTGGTTGATAGTTTGCCCCTGATGTACAGGTATTTCTGCAAACAAATTTCGCCATTTTGGCTACTAGACAATCATGATATGCAGGGACGTAACGAGGCTAGATGGCACCTGGGGCAAGAAACATGTTTGGCGCATCCATGTTCGAACCTGAGGTCTTTCGGAAGCAAATGTACTGTATTGAAGAAAGTGCTTATGACATTGTTGTGACTTTTTGACCCACGCAGTGATTCGGCGCCCGGGGAATTGTGCCCTCTTGCCACCCCCTCGTTACGCCCTTGACGATGTGCAATAAAAATCGGAAAATTTTCCGAAAATAAACAAATTTTGAAGTCCGAACGTCATGAACTTCTGTTCCATGAACATCCGCAATTTTCGAACACAATACGTCATGGATCTTGCACAGACTGCCAACAAAGATTACTGGCGGCATTTCAGGTTTCTTCGTGTAGTTTTTGTGTCATTTTATGCCTGCCCCACGCGTTTTTTTGGCGTGGACCTCTGTTTGTTTTTCTGATAATAAAACTTTTCCTACATTCAACAGGTTACTTTTTAAAGGTTAGATAAGTTTGAGGACAATTTCCGAATGTGTTGAAGGCCGCTTCTGCTCCGGGAACGTCCCAGCAAGCCTGGGTAATGGTGAGAATGCGATTTAGCCAAAATGTCTATGGTTAACCGTGTTTGTTAAAAAAAAGTTTCCTGAGCAGTTGGGTCTTCATTGCTATGCAGTCAGTAGGCTACACATCGGGATGACTTTGTCCTTAGCCCCCCATAAAAAAACACTGGATCCGCCTATGGTTAATCACTTTCGCAACAAAATTGTATCTGCTTCTGCGCAGAGAAACGTACATATCATACAAATTTTATACAGGGTACCACCAAAAACGGGATTATTTAGAGGGGATTTTTTGTTTGTGCGTAGAAAATGTCATGCACGTGTTACATCCGGTTTTTTTTTCAGATCAAGTCGTGGTTTTGGAAGACTCTTCACATATAACGTATTGGCGGTCATTTTGGCCAAACAGGTTTTGCACTTAAAATTGCATTGAAATCTTAACTTAGTAAAGTGTCCAAAATTATCTACACATTAGATAACCCTGGGTAGTATAGTACCCATACATCCTATATATCGGCTTTCAGGGACATTTTTGTAAAATACCTCTGGCATCATTCCATTTGTCTCTGAAAATCAGGAAAAGTCATGGAAGCACAGGTCACAAATACGATAAAGACAATATTGTAAATTAGGAAAGTTACACATGTCCTCTAAACCAGTGGTTCCTAAGCGGGGGGAACGCCTTCTCATGGGGTGCGAGTCCTTATGCGCTCTACAACACGGGAAGACTTTGAACGTCTATTACAACTTGTTCAAAGTTAAGGGGCCTTGCAATAAACAATTTAAGGGAGGCGTGGTAGAGAGAAGGTTAAGAACCACTGTTCTAAACCAATTTGCGTACGTTTGTCCATCTCAGTCTACACAAAGTGTGAAACTGGTAGTGGATTTGCGAAAACGAAGCCACAAACGAGTAATTATCGCCAAGTCTCTGCATTCAAGTTAAGAAATACTTGTCGCCGCAGTTCAACACAACGGTTGGCTGGTTGGTCTGACCTTCAATCGCATGGTGAACAATTTATTAGGTTCGGGAGCCAATTTGAGGCCACGTTCGTGGATGGCCGTACCTCGTAACATGTGAATTACCATTTGCACTATACACAACGTTCGTTTAATTTTATAGACAATTGGTGAACTTATGCTACTTTGATCACGTTCGACTAAACGCTGAAGTAGGATCATAGGCGTAGCCAGAGGGGCCATGTCCCCCAAAATTTTTAGAAAATATAGTCATTTTGTGCTTTGAGAAGCGTTTTTCCAAACAAAATAGTGTTATTCGCTTAACATCAAATATTTTCGCCCCCCAAAATGTTTGGCCCCTCCCAAATTTTGGGGCTGGCTACGCCATTGAGTAGGATAGATTCTTTAGGTAGTTTCGTTGATTTCTACTGAAAGATTTTTTTAGCTTACACATCAAAAGTTTGATTAATCTGAAAATGTTTGCAATTTTCGGAATTGGGAGGGGATATTGCCCACCTAGCTACGCGCCTGGCTACACCACAGATTGTCAATGCGTTTTGTTATAACTGCATCATTTCCGTGCAACCAATTTAGTCTACAAACGAAATGACATATTTTTATGAAATAACAGCAACGGTAGCGGATCAAAACAATGTAGGTTACCTTGTGTACATTCTTTCCAATGCTAAGACCGTATTTGAAGCACGCTGTTTCAAAAAACGGTAAGGTTGGATTTCGCGTTAGACTGCGGCGTGCGCTTATTCCTGCACCGTGATTTCGTGTGGTTTGTCTTCCGCGACGGACTGCAGCCTACTGAAGAAACTACTTTGAGCTTTTTCCTAACTGGTTTTGTTAACATGTTTTGGCCTTGGTAAGATGCGAGTAGCACTTGGATAACAAACACGCGGTTCCAAAAATGGACGCAGCTATCGATTGCCTTCCACTGGTGTCCACTGTTTGGGCCATGGAAACATGGGTTGCCTTTCAAATTAGACCACTGGTTCTTAACCTGGGGTAAATTTACCGCTGGAGGTAAATCTCATCTTCAAAGGAGGTAAATTTACTGAAACATACATTGCAGCCAATATAAATTTTGATAAATCATTCTGAACTATAAGAGTTTAATTTCGTATTTTCAATAAATGAGCACCATTGAGTGTACTGCGGGTAAATCTGGTAATCTTGTCCGATAAAAGGGTAAGATATGTAAAAAACGTTAAGAACCACTGAAATAGACCATTCCAGACTACGCTCGTAACAGAGGCGTTATGAACGTGGTGTCCTTTACGGGTCCGTCATGAGCAGGTCTGTTTTGATTGAACACCGGAAACATGACAGACCTAGAATTTGTGGACGATATGCAAGGACACTAACTTCGACTGATAATATTGTTCGGGATTTCCGTCTCGAAACGCCGAAATCAAGATTGCTTTTTGACAGCTAGCCCNCAATATAAGGTAAATTTGTCTGANGGTTGGGCTGAGTTCTCAGTANAAGCACACGATTTTCTGAACAACTGATTCAACCGCATGAGCTTCGATTCGTGGCCCAAGAAGTGTCAATTACCAGACCAGTTTAAATATAGGCACCCCGTGTTTGAGAAAGGATTTTGCCACAATAAATTTACTAGCATTTAAATTAACTTTTGTGCCGTTGAAAATAAACTACTTTTTTCAGTAAATCTACTGAAGTTCAGCAAGGAAAAATGTGGTGTGAAACTCAATGAACAGCACCGCTGCCCAACTGTTGTTGCCCCTGCTATTTGTTGTGGAATTCCCTCGACCTAATTTTTTCGTATAAATGGTGATGCAGTGAAGTTGAACTAATTTTTGTGGGGACACTGAACCAAGTGCTTCACGTTTTATTCGTGCCTATATGTCACCACGGAAATCAGAAATCAGAGTAATGCAACTGAGGATACTTCTTGTTGCATCATACGCTGACGTAATTGGACGGAAAATCGGATGTTCTGATGCAACCTCTATGTTTTTTGTATGTGAATAGCAAGTTACAAACCACGTCTGTCCGAAAGTGTACTTTAACAACATAAAATAAGAACTCGGCAAAAATCTTAGTGGTCATACGCCATCTGTTAGATTTTCTGAAGTGTTGTCAACCTTCATCAAAATTTTGAATGATTATAATTCTATACATAATTCCCGAGGAGTTTGTTAATGGTATCCCAACAAGGGAAAACCTCCACACCTTTTACACCCGAAGAAATCTTACTCAAAACTGACCACTTCCATCAATTTTTAGATTAGTTTTGGGCACTCGCCTTTGACACAAATATATTTCACGCTGACGGCTTTGCTTCCACGATTGCATCAGTTCAGGAAAATCTGATGTTTGTTACAACCAGTGCACGGGCAGGAAAGGTAATTGCTGTTTCGCTGCGGAAAAATTGATTTGACAAAATTTGGTGAACCTTAAGCAAAAATGGTTAAAATTCGAAAAAAAATGGGCAACAAGTCGTTCAAGTTGGCTTAACGTTGAAAAAGGTGGCAATCAAAAGTTGGGCTGCTGTACAGTATTGCCATAATAGGGGAACAAAATTGGCAAAAATATAATTGAACAAAACTAACTCTCCCAAGAACAGCCATTGGATCATGTGGTGACAGTCTTCCGTCGCAATTGTTTTCTGTGCACATTCTCAGCCCACCCAGCGTTAGCCAAAACCAACGCGTTCATTTATAGTTGTGTAAGAGGTCAAAAATTCAGAAGCCTACAGCGTTTTGCGCGAAAAATTATGTTCATGCTCAAAAACTAGAGTAACAAAAAATTTTGACACACCTAACGCAATTTTCACCCCATTAATACCAGAAGAGTTTCATTGGCAAAATTTTTGTAAAGGATCACCTCTGTACAAAAAAATGTTTCCGTATTTTAAATGATTTCGGCCTGTTTATTAGACAGCTGGCGCGANAGCACCAACCGCTTCTGAAAAAGTTCTATTTCACGATGTTTTCTGTCGATTTTTGTTGGGTAACGCAGGATTTTATCACTTTGAAGTTAAGCCGATGGTTTGTAAGGAAATTCAGCACGTGATTGGCCCCTGCCGTGATCGAAACGTCTTTTTCTTCGCTTTTGTGTTACTGAACAATGCGTCAATTGTTAATGCCTTTGTTAAATGTTGGTGAACGTGTTTCTGTCGCAGCATGGGATTTTCGCAAGCCTTAGAATGCAGAATTTGACCTAACTTCCTCGCTGTGTTTGAAACAGGTACCCAGTACAGTTTATGTTTTAGATAGAGTAATAACGTTTGTAGACGTCAGCATCCTAACTAAATCCACTTGTGATTGTAGCGTCAAAAACACTGCTGTTATGTTGTATAACAAACGCTGTACATGATTTCAGCTGAACGAATCGCAAACGGTTGGCGGGACNTTTGCCAAATGTTGACAAACGCAATTGCGTCGTCAAGAGCGGCATCCATTGATTGTATTTACAGTGTCTTCCATTCTGAGACGTCTATACACGTTGCAACGTTCCTTGTTCGTTGGAGATACTCAACAAAATGTTTCAATCACTGAAAGTTTCTCCTCTGCGAGATGCAGCACTATTGTACACAATGCGATTTCTTCTTGTCCGCTAAAACCGTTGCACTTGTATTCAGGATCACTCTTCGCATCAGGTCTGCGGAAAACAGATATTAGGAAGGGTACCTCACGTGCTGTTGCAGCGTGAAGAGTTTAGGATAGGAACAGCAGTTCAGAGGGACTGGTGTAGTACACGGCAAAACCACACCCGTGTTCCTTTCTAACGTTGGTTTAACTACTGCATCTGACAGAGAAATTGCACATGGGCAACTTAGCTTTTGCTGACAACGGCGGACTAGCAGATTTTTCCGCCATTGTCTCGCTTAACAGTGAGCTGAAATATTTACCAAAAAGCTTGATGGCGACAAATTTTACGCAGTGCTTCAGACCAACATCACATTGTTTCTCAGCCGTCCTGCAGGGGTATTAATCTCTGGTACGCAATTTCTGCTATTGTGTGCTGAGCAAAGTCTATCGTGAATACTGGAAATGCGCGCAGTGATGCGATTAAACGAAAAGCACGCAAAATACAAAGTTAAAAGATACTTAACAGCAAGTCTGAAAAAATCTGGTAAAAATTAGTTAAGTGGGCAGATAATTGGAAAGTACATAAATGCTTCTAAGTGAATTTTCTGTTTTGTAAAACAACCTCGTACGCCCGCAAATAAAACTGCAATGACAAAACACCGCTTGTATAACTGGACAGTTAGGCAACAATAATGAAAAGTGGTTTAGCTGCATGCGTAGACACACGTGACGAAGTGATAGACTTTCAACTGTGAACCCCAAAGCATTGCCTTTCAGTTGGGGCATAATGTTTACCACATCCGCTTCGCAGTGTAACTGCAACTTGTCTTATTTAAATTTGACCAAACACTCTACTGTTGCTTGACAGAAAACTACATCTGGAATTGTGAACACAAAAGCTAACTTACTTTGATTCCGATTATTCGCCTCTGAACCATGAGCCGTAATTTTTTTACGGAGCTAACAGTGCTGTGATACACCGTCAAATCACATAAAGGAACGCAAAAGTTGATGTGACAGCTTTACAGTGGTCCAATAGTCGGTGCTTGGTTAACGTAACAGACGATAGTTAGCAGCACAAGGTTTGCTGTAATCTTTTGAGGAATCAGCGACTGGGCTCTGCTTTCATTACTTTGCGATGATTCAGACTTCTACATCTGTTTTTAAGTGCAGTTTCTACAGTAGTCTCCCATTTGAATAATATTTCAGGTTTGCGGATTGGTTGTATTACGTGATATTAATTTCCTACTAAAAATTCTTGCTGCTAGATTCGACTGTGTCGCCTTTGCGGCTATCGCAGAATGTACACGTGGTGCAACCCGAAAAATGTGGGCATATGCTTTAGAAATGCCCATGTGCCAAAGAGAAATTTGCAGTAGCAGCAAAAGACAAATTCAAAATAGGGAATGAGACTGTGAGATGTTAACATGTCTTAGATATCAACTAGACGTAGGCCTACTTCACTCATAGAAAGTCGGCTCCTCGCTTCATTTTTCTTAAAAATGTGTTTGGAACACTTTTTCAGGCTACCTAATATTAGAGCGACTATTCAGCTGGTTCCACCTTCACAGCACTGAAAATTTTTAAAACCGCTGCGATGGTCTTGCGCAATGATGAAGCTCGCACATTTGACAGTTAGGCCGAGTACGTGTCGCGAATTGATTTCGCCTCCAACCGCACATATATTGTTTGGATGCTTTTTGGATTTTGAACTTGGTACAAACGAGACTTAGCAAGATTCGACTTCTAGATTTCAATGACTTGAAATACGAATTTACACCGACAGCGAAAACGTGATGCGAAACAAAGCTTCGACAACCTCAGGCCCGTAGCCACTGGGGTCACTTACCCCAAAATTTTGTTGTGCCCAGAATAAGGTTTTAAGCATATAATAACAAAAATCTTTTCCCCGTAAAAATGTATTTTACCCTCCCTAACCTTAATACCTGACTACGGGCCATGACAAGGTTGTAGAAGAGTGCAAGATGAATCACACATGTTGTGCGCTAAAGTTTCGAAGAATTACTGTCATCCTTTTCACGCAGTGTTTGTGAAGCGTAATGTTGAAGTTAGTGGTGTTTTTCGTTTGACATTACTCCGAAATGCAGTTGAGCCAACGGCTGTGATAACAAGTTTTCTACATCTTCCAAATTTCTCAGATATGTGTCAAAACTCTTTAGTACTGAGCCAACTTTGTTCGTTAACAACTGTACATTGCGTAGAGCAGATGTGTCCAACGTGTGGCCGCAGTCACCTTTCATATGGACCACGCCTCAAGACTTCAGATTGTGTTGTTGTATACGGCCTAGTAAAGCCTGGATTACGCTGCTGTGTTGGAGCGACGGCGGTTTCTCGCTCCAAAAAACGTTTTCCGTTGTGTAAATGTGTTGAGAGCGAAGATGAAAACGAAGACTATGACAGAGTGTTTTGGCTTTAAACCCTAAGCGAAATGCACGGACTAAATTAACCCGCACCTTACGGTTAAATGTTGGAAGAGAATGCTTGCTCGCGGGGGCCTTCACATGGTCAAATTTGCCCACTTTGAAGTTTGGACAACTTAGCGCAGAGTATTCATCAGTCAGTTTTGCAGTACCAGAAGCGATGGCAACCTTTGTGAAAGAGAGGCTGAAACATGGATTTGTACGAACTTTCATTACCATTAATTTCCGAGCTGCTACGCAACATTATACGAAGTCGAGCACATAGGCGCAACCAGGGAGGCCCAGGAGGCCATGGCCCCCTAAAGTCTTAGCATTTCTAGCCATTTTGTGCTTTGAGAAGCAGCGTCTCAAACAAAAATACTGTTGTTCGCCTAATGTTAAACATTTTGGCCCCACCAAATACTTGGGCTGGGTACGCCACTGGTCGAGCAGCCACCAGAACTTGCGGACGGTTGACAGCGCAAATACTATACTACTCCATTTGAAGAAACTCAGTACATGACGGGTCGGGACAGCTTTGACAATGTATGTGACATACTGTATAATGCATGGCGTGCGCCGAGAATTGATTGGCGTCAAACGTGGTTAACCTATCTTTTGATTATCCTTGATTTTGACAGTGTTTGTTCTTTTGTTGAATTGCGTTTGTGTGGACGAATGTTGAAAGATCCGCTGATTTCATCCACTTTCAACTATGTTCATTTGCCACACATGTTAAGCAATTAGTTCCCGCTAAAAACTTCAGGTGTTCCGTTTACAGCAGCTTAAATGTACTGAAATGACTTCGTTTTTTCAAATTCAACAATACCACTGATTTGTAAGCGGGGGCCAATTCAGGGTGAAAACAGTGTTCAAGTGGGCCTACTGTACCATTGATGTTTTGTGTACTCACCACATGCTTTTGAGGCAATGCCAGGTAACGACGTGCAGGCCTACATCGCACAATGTACGTAAGTTTATCGCGCGCCCAAATGCAGACAAACAGGAGTTTCTTCTTTTTTGTTTCAAGCAGCTTATTTGTTGCTGTATTGGTTTCATTAATATAAGCCTGAATTTTTTTTGGCGGGTGCAGCTTCGCAAAATTGTTTAAAAAGCAAGCTCCTGAGAGCAGCATAGGCAGGATGGCGTACTTGTGCGATTTCAAGAGTTGACCGAAATGATTTGTTTTATTTATCCCAGAAGTTCATGACCCACTGGGGGGCTCATGGAGTGGCTATGATTCACTGTCATGTGATCTGTACACAGTTTGAAGATATGTTACTTCAGATATATTCATGGTCTGCCGCAATTTCCGTCCCTATACCCACTCATTTTCATCATTAGCATGTGAGGTAGGAGCATTTCATATCCTGAAGTTGACCCGTATCCACAAGATGGAGATTTTTGGAGTAGTGATATCGCAACGGGCTGTTGTTTTTGATATGAATACACCATGGAACCAATAAAGCGTCCGCCGGAAAACCACTGGCGTTCACAATTTATCAGTTGGAGTTCAGGAACCATTGCATGCTCCTGTTTTGATGGCTTTCTCAGAATTTCCTAATTGATGCTCAAAAAGTGCACTAGATCCTCTTGCTGGATAATGACAAACTTAAAAGCATTTGCAATAATGCAACAACGGGTGTTCCTCTGCAGTAGGGATGCCATGCGTCCTCTTTCTGGAGGACATTTCCTCTTTTTCATGAAAAACGAAATTTCCTCCCAAGGCATTAAATCTGTCTAAATGTTCTCGTATTTCTTAAATTTACGCAGCGATAATGTTGTACAGTATTTGCGTATGGTAAGGTAAGCCGTCCCTACTCAACTGCAACACGATACGAGCTGATAGTGTAGCCTAGTTTGAGAGGGTCTCCTAGTTGTATTATGTTTTAGCTAAGTTGATATGCGGGCTGTGAAGTGAGAATGCTTTGCCATTAATTGTTACGTCATTGTGTAAGCTCTTTTTCGGTATCTCCTCTTTTTTGGTATCTCAACGACTTTTGGCATTATAGTGCTGACTCCATTGTACTATAGTAACTTTGATGATTCCTTATACGATGAAAGTGTACTGTACAAAGCCTAGTTTGGTTGTTGCGAGTAGTGTCAAAAAGAAAATTCCAATTTACTGAAGAACTACGACCAAAGTATGTCCTTTTTCAGAAAAGGACAAAATGATTTAATCTGTGTGCTGTGCATCACATGTGGATATGGAACGTTTGTTTCTGTGGCAAACAAAAGGAGGCTAAGCCTAGATATGCATATTCACAGAACAAAGTATAAAAACTATCAGAGGAATAACTTCGTCAATTAAAGTGACTATTTCTGCAAGTCTGTTTCAAAGAATGAAGATGGTATTGCAGCTGCTGAAGCTACATGGCAGCATTTCACACTGCAAAGCGCCATTATAGCCATATATCCAATGACTAAACTGCTTATTTAAAATGGACATTTATTTCCTGATTCAAACCTTTCAAAAAGTGTTCTTGTGCTCGCACCAAAGTTGAAGCTATTGTTTACCAATGTACTTTCCCTTGTTTGTTCAGTATACGGTGAAAGATACAAAAGAAAATGAAATTATATTTCTGAGTGCCAACTGGTGATAGCAATCACAAATCCACATAACTCTCCTATTGTACTACAATATTTTGTATGGAAAAATGGCGGTGTACAGTCTAAATTCCTTGAAGTCAACGCACTAAAGACGGAACATCTCTGACAATTGCAAGTGAAGGAAAGGAAACCTTGAAGAAAAAAGACTGTTTGACATATATTTCTTTTACTGGTGACAACTGCAACACAAACTTTGGTGGCTTAGTTCGAAAGAAAGGTAACAATGTTTTCCCTCGTTTGAAAGAAGGCTTACACACACTGATTGGCGTTGGTTACTTGGCATATATTTTCAATACCTGTTGTATCATGAGGCCAATCAGATGAACCTTGATGTTGAAAGCGTTATCTACACCAGGATTTCTCAAACTTTTGGTGTTATGGAGCCCATGAAGAGAATGACCATAATTTACGGAGCCCCACAATAAATTTATAAAAATTACGCCCCTGGTAATATCTATTGGGAACTAATAAATAACGCCATATTTCAATTACCGCCACGTTGCCACATTTCGACGCAACGGTTGTCAAATTTTATTAATGCCATTATTGCTTCTTAGGTCAGTTGCAAAATTAGCCGCCAAGTCAGTATTCTAACAAGCAAGCGAATAGCCCCGAGGTTTCTCTCGCGAGCCCCGTACTTCGAGAACCTATGATCTACACGACCTACCAGTAATTTTGCATTTACACTATGCGCACAAAGGAGCTAAAAGATCATTGTAACTTTGTGGAAATTGAGTACTGAAACTGTTTTTTACCGTGTGATCAGGTGGTTATCACGTTATCCTAGCTTGTCAAGGATGCTTCAAATGTACCCAGCTTTATAATCACACTTCATGTTCATCCACAAGTTGGCTGTTGAAGTCTTTGAGCGAACTCTATTCAACACATTTGCCATCACGTGATTGTTTCTAATGTGCAAGATCAGAACACTGGTAAGTCAAAAGCATCAACTGCTGAGGTTGTATTGTTCGTCACCACTGTTAATTCAATGATTCAAGAAAGAGAAGCAGGTGAACATATCAACCACGTTAGATAAGCACAGAAAAAACAAAGAAGTTAAGGATCGTGACTGATTTATTCATGTCAAATGTATCTGCCTTGTAAAAACCTTTGGTTGCTTCTCTGGATAAAAAGAACAATTTAATTGCTGAATTTAAATGCTTTTGACTGGTTGCTTCTGTTGCAAACATCTACATGGGAAAATTTTGAACCATGTGAGGAGTGTCTGCTTGAGAAAATTGTTGCTAGTAAAGCCCAATTGTTTGACCAATGCCGCAACTTGTGTAACTTCGCTCAAAAAGAGTGGGAAACACGTGCAATGTATTGTAAAACGATGGCACATGAAAGTGGGGCAAAATATTTTGCAAACTGCAATACCATTGGATCCTTTAGCGAATTATTAAAGATTGCAGTTTTACTTCGGGGTTTTGGTCAAAACGCTAACGTGCTAAGTATTTTTTTTCCTTGGTGTAGCCATAATGACCTAAAAATAGAGCTTTCCTGTTGAGTCAGTTTCTACTCTATTAAAGTTGGTGCACAATTTCCAGCATTTTTATATTGTCAATGGTGATTCTACACTGTAGAGTTGTTGAAGAAAGTTTAGGTAACTGCAAAATATGCATGGGCTAAATAGGACTAGTAAATTAGGATTGTTTTTGTGTTGTTCGACTAAAACATCGTCTACATTGGACGTCTCATTTCAAACCCACGTGACAGCCGTAGGTTTTCTTCCTTTTTGCTGATGAAAATATGATAGCCCTACTCCTGAAGGGAATCTTATTCTGAAAACAAAAATTCATCGCTGAATTCATCATGCAGGGCATGTCACTAAACTACCACCATTTTGTTGTCCTTATAAATCCTACGAGTATGACATCTGAGTCAGTGTAAAATTTGCCAATCAGGGATTTCTCGCGAATGCAAAGCTTTTTCGCAGCCGAGACTTCAATTTCTTTCAACAGCAGCGCGTAATTCCAAGTTCCTTCCCATAGGAAAACTTAATTCCATCTATTTTATGATAGGCAAGTAATACCACACTTACACGTGTGGCCTGACGGTCACGGTGTGTTTACGAAATGAGTTCTCGCATTTCTTCCAACGAACGTGTGCTGCAGTCATGCACGTGTTTACCACACGGATAAGAACGGCAGTTTTACAAAGAAGTGTTTTCTGGGTCCGTATAATATTTCCTATGTTCAGATAATTTGGACGCGCCTAAATCGTTAAATGGACGCACCCAAACTGTGTAAGACCAGTCAAAAAGTTGTAACGGCTGAGTTCGTTGAGCTTTAAGCACGTTACATGGTCAGCTTCACTGAACTTTATTTACTCCTAAATCGAGTTTGTAAAGCACAGAAAACTTCAAGTGTTCGCCTGTTATGGCCGTATGTGGTCAACACAAAACATGTCAGCTGCGGCACAAGTTACCACGAAGGGCAAATATATGATAGTATCGCTAGTGCGTTTTATGTAAAGTCAGTTTGTTATTTGTATCAGACGGACTAATCTGCAGTGAGCGAAGCAATGGTAAAACGAAACATTACATCAGTTTGCCATTCTGACACCGATCAACGATCAAAGCCGACAACCTGAAACCCGCTGGCTTAGAAAAAGCGTACTTAAGCTTCCAGTTGATGTGGTTGTTCTATAAATAATCAGCATTCACAATTCTCACATGCTGCGATTCTTAGTCCTCCTTCACAATACTAGGGGTGCCATTCGATTCCGGATGACAAGTGCGCTCTGGCAAACTTTCCTTCTCAACAATCATAGTGAGTAATTCACCATGGACCAGGCCATGTTTGCACGGAAAAACAAAACATTTTTGAATACCGAACCGGAACAAACGTCTCTCTACAGAGAAATAGGCACTTCTGCTTCTGAAATTCATTCCTTTCACGTTTAATACGACACTGAACGAAATGAACGCTTCTTCAAAAATCATTCCTACAATATTGTGTCAGAGGGCGCTTTAAATCGGAAGTTTTGAAAAGGTGGAAAAAAGTACTGAAATCAACTGGAAGGTCATTAGGTTTATCCGGCAACCTCCGTATCGGAGATAATACCGGATCTAACACGTGGACTCCTTCAATTTCTTTTAAATGCACATCAAACTGAAGGGCTGTCAAAATCAGGTTTTGTAAGTTTGTCACAACGCGATAAGATGCTGACCAGCAAAAATAAATTGTGCGAATGGTTATCCAGTACAACAGTTTGTATCGATGTACTTATGCTTGGACCTGACTTCGTTATATTGCCAACTCAAACACAGCTTTGCGCATTTCCAGTCTCACATCGATCCATGTTCAGCACGAATATCCTAATCGTTTCTTTGTAGTAATTAACTTACAAATACTGGGGTGTTGCTTTAGTCGTCCGGACGAATTAGTGGAAAGTCAACGTACTTTTCAAGCATACGAAGTTGGCAAAAAAGATTTTTGAATAAAGCGTGACACTTCTGGCAATTGCCGTCATACAACATTCAATCTTCTTTTTTATGTAGTCCGGTGCTTCCTGACGGTATGAATGAAATTTTTGCAAGGGTGAGTGAACTTTCTGTTCCTAATTCTTTCTATCCTCTGGTAACGTGTATTTAACTTGTTTTTTTAGCTTGCATTTAACTTGTTTTTTTTAGCCAACACATACCTGCAATCGTGAATAAAATGTTGAATTTCAAGCGTTCTAACTTTGCGTCTTCACCATTCAGCCAACTTATCACTTCAGAAAAAACGTAGTATGGTGCAGTTAGCTGCGTCTATGACGTAATAGGGATGTATGTCACCGAGAGATACCTATGTTTTATTCACTCGAGTGACGGATGCTCGCCATGAACGTCCTGTACTCCTGTGCGAATCTTATCTATTAAAATCGCAGTACTTCCGAAAGTTCCATTCTTAATCTCGAGAAAAACCCAGACACATACATGAACACTGATCAGTGGTCACTGTTAGAGTTTCCTTACCAAACGAAAGCTAGTAGTACATGAGTTGCCTGGTCGTCCTATTTGTTTGTTACCACTTAGGTATTGATTCCAACATCTAATACGCGTTTGTATCTCAGGTGACCTCCAGAGTGTCTAAGAAATACGCAAACAAAACAAATTTACTTTGATGAAGACAAATGCAAATCTACAGATGAAATCGTTCAGGGTAGATCAGTTTCATCAGCTTTTTAGTTTAAAAGGACCAGGTTTATAAAGAAAAGTTATAAGTTCCCTTCAGCAAGATTTTTGTCTGAGCGTCTTTAAAAACATATCGTAATCATGGGAAGTATTGAGTTGGTTTGCTTGAATTCCCGGAGTATAAAGAAGATGTATTAAGTCTTGCAACAACTGGTGCTCATGATTACCACATACAAAAGGTTAAGAAGCACTGGCTTCGTACTTCCACAGTTACCCGTAATCACAACCGCTGTACCCATCATTGCTCAATCGACATTACCCAGATGGTTCCGAGTGATAATGAACAACCGTGAATGAGCACGCATACCCCATCGAACATGCGTCGCGCAGCTGCATTCCCTTGTGTAGGTGCTACCGCAAACTCCAAGCGTGCTTTCGTTCCATAGCTAGCTACTCACTCTAGCGATATGCTACTTAGAAAGGTTTCTTGAATGTAGTTCATATGTTAATCTTGTTATTGTTTGATCACGTTATAGTATCTACTCATAGTAAACAGAATGAATTTTTATGAATAGTAAACATTTAAATAAATAGATTAATTTAAAGCCCTAACTCATGTGTCTAGCGACAATATCAAAATGCTTATGTCTAAATTAATTTTTGCTCGCTCCTTCGTCATTGTTGACAGCAAAACTTCCTTCACGTTATTAAGGAGTTGGGGTCGGGAATTTTTGGAAGGAGTCAGAGTTTGAGTCGGACATTTTACCTCCGACTCCGCAACCCTGACCACAACGGTGTCTTACTTGAATGAAGCGTGACTACATTGCCAAGAAACAACTCTTTCAACTACATTTTACCGTGTGCCTGTGTAAATTGCTAGCAATTAATATGATCATGTAATTTTTTTCAGTTTGAATCTATGAGTTCTTTTGAGTATAAGCCTATAAATTTTTTCAGTTTCTCGGCTGGCAATCACGGTGAAATTTTTTCTCGCCACTGCACACATTACTGCCACTATGACAAGCAGTAATTGATTCTCACGTTGGTACATGCAATGTGTATGATGATTCACTGTGCAATTTTTCGATTTGTTCAATTTCCTCATGCTAGTCATCTTCTGAGATTTGTGACAGCCAACGGCAGCAATGCTGATAAGATTTGTCGACAGCCTGGCTAAACCTTTTTGTTGTCAGCCATTTTTGTCGACAACATTCGTCGACAGCCTGGCTAAACATTGATTTTACGTCGTTTACAGAATGCTACTGTGCATGTCAGTGAGCTTGTACTGGGTGAACTTTAAACAAACAGTACTTGAAGTTTTATTAACCTTAGTTCACGTCCGTCCTTAATAAGCTTTTGTTCAAGGCCTAAAAATTCCATTTCCTACCTAATGCTTCTTCAGATCAGAGATGTAAATGGACCTCATTATGAAGCCTGAACCCGGCCCGAGCGCAACATTTACTTTTGAAACCCGATTTAAGCCCGAAAATCAAATTGTGTGCTAATTTCGTCATTGTCGTCACCTTCCCAGAAACCGTGGGAGACTTACCCGAGTAGAGAACAAACGAACGCAGCTGTGTTTGCAATTCTACAATTAGCTGAAGAAAAATCCGGCTTTTTGGGCCCGGCCCGACCCAAAAAGCCTAGCCCGACTTACATCTCTGCTTCAGCTAGGAGCATGAAATTTCACTCTCTCCGCATTTGTCACATATTGCGCGATATCCGAAACAGATGTTAACAACGTCATCGAAATACTTAGGTGGGGAAAGAAAAGTACTTTTTTTCTAACGAAAAAAGAGCGACGACGAGTCAAGAAAAGCGACCAATTATCGAAGGTGTTCTTGTGTGCAAGGTGCACTGATTTTTGCTGTGTGAAATACTTCATACCTGAATATTGTCATACCAACTGGCGCCTCTTGGGTGCATGGAAAAAGTGATCATTCAGCGCCCAGTGTGTTAAATTGGTTGCATTGAACCTATTTAACGCCGTATTTTTGACAATACCGCAGTGCCTCAGAATAAGAGTAACAACAAAGAATGGAGAGGGTAAAATGATGCTCACGTGTACACAAGATCGAAATCTGCTTCTGAATTTGAGGCAGCAGGCCACAAACCCGAAGGCAGCAAATTTCGTGACATGCTTCCTTAAAGATCGACATGCGAACTACGTTAGAAGTTTATCTCAGAACCAGAAGAGAGAATGTACAAACTTTTTCCACCACGGTGCACTTCCAGAGTCGGTCATAAGCCTGCTAATGTTTAGAACACCTTAAAACTTACTACTCTACGTGCATGCCAACATGACTTTTAGCATCAAGAAGAAGTTATTGGCAAACAAAATGGATATGGCAAAAAAACAACGCAATGCATGCTTATGATTGTTTCAAGTCGCCAGTGACACGGAACTCTGTTTGCGGGAGAAGAGCTTTTGAGATCGACTGGGGTAGCAACAGAATTCTGGCAAATCGCTGTTTGGAATCAATTCTTGCTACAGTAATCTTACTGAAATGGAGTTCAATCAATTAACTACACTTCTTACTTTTGGATGTGTAAATCTGAATGGCTTGGTCATTGTGATGTGATAGCTACCGAATGACAGACAAGTGGTGCCGCTTGCACAGAGAGCATGCATTATCTCAAATATGAAATCTTGAAACAAAGTGGTTCAACACGTTAGGAGTTAGGATTTTGGGGTGTCAAGTGCGAAGACAATGGGACAAATACGCGATCACATATAGAGAGTAAGGTTGGATAGTTACAGTTTTAAATAGAGGTTGGATAGTAAATAAATGAACTGGGCAACAAGCAGCTTCATCAGATATGCCGGCCAAGATTACACGGGGCTGAGTTCGTCAAAGGGAAAACATTGAAAACTATTTCAGCAGAAACTGTAGCAGACAAAGGAACTTTTCGCCCAGGTACGAAAGAGCATTTTCCATCCACGCCACAACAAATGGCTTCATCGTGTGTTCGCGACATCGGGCACAGCTCAGCTGGTGCTTCTGCAGTCAGTAATAGTGAGATAGAGTGGGTGGGTTACTTTAATGGCAAGACAGACAACTGCCTTTTGTGTAATCTTTGGCCGGCACATATTTTGAAACATGGACCAACTTTCGCTAATATAAGAAAACGAAGGTGAATGCATGTGCACCACAAGGTCGACTCCAACAATAGAATTAACGGCAGATTCACCTTCCAACCTGACCCCTGACTCCAATTCAAACTTTGCCAAAATGCGGCTGGACTACTAACCGTTAAATGTTACACCTGAAACTGAGATCGATCAACTTACCTGTGACGGAAACTTACCTGCTTAATAGGCACTATCTATTTCTACGTAAGACTATCTCACCTTCGCGTTTACATAGCACCGTATCTGGGGCCCATACGGGATCTTGGACCACGAAGCAAGGCGCCGCGACTAGCCATTCTCATACCAGGTCGAGGACCTCGTGGTGGAGGACCTGAATAAAAAATGTACAGCCTGACGTTTTATGACGAAACGCTGAATTCAGCTCAATTCCAATTAATCACCTCTCATGCGTAGACCGCGTTCCATTCCTCCACTGGGGATGCGGGGACGCAACGGGGGGCGGTGTACGCCTCCTCTAAACCCTGGTCGAGGCACGCGTGGCCTGGGACGAACATGCGCCTCGTCCAAGAACGGGTCACGTAAGGCTTGGACCAGTGCTTCTTCAAAAATCATCTCCTTAGTAATTTCTTCAGCAATTCCAGGAGTTTCTGTAAATTATTATTTTACTCACGTCAGCTGCTCCAAATATACTTGGATTAACAACGAGCAAGTCAAAATATACGATGTCCAGCGATGTTGTCGAAAACCTATGCGAGGGTGTGCGTAGTATATATGCCTAACATTCCAGAGACAAGCCTTCTACATATCACTCCCAAGTCAAAAGCGCAAGACGTAAACTAACTGCCCCAAGAGAGCTGAAGTCTGCGTGTCAGTCTTGAGCGTCCAGGGGCTGTAGCTAAATTTAAAGCTACAGCTCTACTTAAATACAAACCCAACAATGGTCTCCGCGCCGGTCTCTCGAAAGATTCAAAATCTTCTTCAATCAGGTCTTGCCTGGAATGACAAACAAAACGGATGGTTTGATTGCAGCCAGTGAGGCAAATGGTTGTCAATCATCCAGAAAATTTTATGTCTATTCGTACCTGGGTGCAGGTAGCAAAGGTCGAACTCCACGAATCATGCCACGCCCAGGTCTTCGTAATAAGGGACCTCGTGGCCTCATCCCGGGTCGGGGCCCTGGTCTCATGTGAGGAGCTGAACAAGTTCAATCACACATATAAATGCGGCAGATGGAACGTTAACGCAATATGGGTGAACTGCACCATTGAAAGTATTATAAAACGAAAATACACGCTTTTTAGAGCATTAAGAAACGCCTTCGAAAGCCTCAAGCCATTCAAGGTACCACTTACTTGGAAACTCTTCTTGGTTTTCACCCCATGCTTCGTCACCTTCTTCGTTAACAACCTGTGATCATTGAAAACAATTTTACTAAACGTCTTTGACCAGTTGTTGTAATGGGACTTGGTTCCTATCAACGACAGCCCCTGCACATTTAATCGGTTGGCAACAAAATATCTGTAGATTTACAATTTACACACGAACCGAGAACGAAGTCTTTTACAAGTACAGCCACAAACGCACACACCAACCCGTTTAAAAATGTTAAGCACTTAAGAAACCATGTGTCGCCGAGGTACAGTTCTCATTAAGAGGAAGCTTGTAATAATCGTAGTCATCACATAATTCCCACGGAAACCTGTCTTCAAACGTGTAGACAGGTGGACGACCACTCATACACCTTATCAATTTGCTTTGACTATGAAACGCCTTAAAATCAACAGGCTCGAATATACGGCACAGCAGTCTATAAACAATAAATGTAGAACAGATAATACACCCAATTACTTGGATCTACACAGCAAACACGCTCGCCACCTTTTGGGAGAAGTAAGCGACAAGATGTCGCAGGACACACGAAGAGGAACTAACGAAACAGGCCTACCTTTTTTTGCATTAAGCTTTCGCTGTGACGAATCTTCGCAAGACTTGCCTTCAACGTATCAAAATCAACGCTAGCCAGTTTGCTCAGAGTGTGCGCATCGGTTTCGCCTACAAAGGAAAAGGCGCGTTCAGGAGACATTCGCCACTAAAAACAGAGTAAAAGCTTTTCGGGTGCAACATCCCTCAGACATTATTCATCTGCAGTCTGAGTCAAAAGCTACAAATGCGATTTTAACAAAATACTGAAAATTCATGACATTTATGCGTAGCCGCTTCGCTTCTCTAAAAGCCGTTATGTTAGAATGTTTGCCTCTTATCAGCAGAGCTATTCAAACATTTATCAGGTAAAAACATGTTAAATGGAACCCTGCTCCAATGAAATATCACGCTCACAACAAGGTTCTGGACACAACAGCCAGGAGAGATTTATTTTGGTTAGAATGCAAACTTCCTGATGAACTTAGTAATGCGAAACTATAGTTGCACATAAAACATCTTTAACTTGCTTCCAAATTATAAAAGTATCCTTTATTTTCATTTCCATGAAGTATCCAATCGCGGGATTTATGATCAGTTAACAAGTAGTGCATTGTTTTTTCGTGCTTTTACAATTAGCATGTGTCAAAAGCTTCACAGCAAAGAAAATCCACCTAAATGTTGAACATCTTCAAGCAGTGCAATTGTCACGCACGAAACATTTCAGACGCAACGGGCTGTGCCAGTGACACCGAACTGGCGCATAATCATCGATCTACTTTGTAACACCAACGTACACAGCTTAAAATGAACTCGAAATTTATTTTCATATATTATCATTTTCTATTTTTAACTGGCAGTAAAAATTTCCACTTCAAACTATGGCAAAGAACCTT
>JGI24021J15306_10001893_pt1 | contig 21516 bp, 26 predicted proteins | sample Ectturendosymbi1_FD_15306 | JGI IMG/M metagenome (IMG submission 15306)
AGCGATTGCACAACACTCCACAGCACATTCATTATGACGTAAATTTCCCCGAGAATTTCAACGCACAAGGGCGATGCCAGCGAAGTTAAGTGGCGAAGGTAAAGACTTCACTAACAATTAACAATCGGCCTTGTTCTGACGTAACCACAACTTTACAAAAACTGCTGTAGTGTACGAACGTCCGCAATTCTTTTTGGAAATTACCGAATCATGACATTGCATGCTTAATCTACCGGCCCTGCATTGTCGGCGAAAACCAGAAGAATAAAAGTCAAGGGTGGAGAGACGGCTCTAACTTACTAATACAATATATATTTTGGGGCCCCTACGAATGGTCAGACCCCCCGACCGGGGGGTGCAGGGCTGCCTTGCCACGGCACTGGGTCTGTTCCTTGCATAGCTAAGGGCGGCTAGTAAACAGGCAGTGGTGTACAATTACTACAATATATTGCAGAGGGCTGGTAACTACTCTTTTTAGTGGTGTAGGTGTGTTGACCTACACCCATTTCCAGCCATTGTTTGCGTGATAGACGCGTTTTGTAAGGCTGGGGTCCGTGCACTTACACTGGGTGGCATTAACAAAACATCTGCAAGTGTTGGCTTGATTAACAAAAAATGAAACGTTTTGGACCGTCGTTATTGTAGAAACGCCGGAAAAAAAACATTGTTTGTTAATGAGTTCGTAACGAGTCATGCAGTTTTTTCCTTCTAGCATGAACGAGGTGTGGATGCACTCTTCCTCGACAGCTTGGTCAAATCCCTGGAAGCAACCACATCAGCAATACAGGATTTCTCGTCCGTCAGTTCTCTGAGTACAAGGTTCAAGATCGACGTTCTCGGGGCCTCTCTTTTTGCGTTCATAAAAAAGGAACTAAAAAAAGTGGCGAATCATCGAGAAGCCTTTTCTACGAAAAAGGTGAGCAGGTGAAAGCGGAAAGAGACAGCTATGCGCGATTTTGTCGCATAACGAAACAACTGCTGGTGAAGCTTGTACAAGTGACTTAAGACCACCAGCCATCGCGGCAACTTTTCAGAACGTTTACGATGGATGCTCAGTTGCTGAATCTATTTGTGTCGTCATGCGGCAGGATTTTTTTACGCCTAGACATTTCGGTTGTTTGTCTCAATAGTATTAAAACACACCGCAACAGCATTTACTAGTCTATATTTTTGTACATTATGACCGATAAAAGCCTAGTTTTGCGGTAGTCCTGCTTCAAACTAATATTTTTCCAAGAAGCTCTGTTTAGTTGTAAAGTTACTTCATACGTTTGAAGCATTAGCGATAAGCGCATCACAGAACACTACGAGCTACAGTGCTCCGTCATGTGTTGTAATAACAGAACAACTACATCATCAATCTTGGCAACCTGCTCCTGAGCTTGAAAAAAATTCGAAATTTGCCTCTTTACAAATACCTTCACGGACACACTCAATTGCCCCCCACGTCACCCGACGTCATGAACGACGTCATAGCAGCCTTAGTCAACGGCACTGAGGAGTATTACATTGCAACATACCACACCGTACTTGATGAATGCTTGGATGAAGAGACTTCTGCAGAGGAAGACGAACTGCCCTTTGGAGGTATGTGTTTGGAACATATTATAGATTCAGCTTTTCAAAAGTCTTAATGTGGGCTAGTAGAAAGAATAAATTTTCATTAACAATGTTTGAAGTGGTGAATTCTTTATGGTTTTGTCGATATTTCCGTTGGAAAATTTTGTGTAACGAACTCTTGGAAAAATTGTTTTTTCAGCACAAAATTGTAACATGCTGTTGTCTGCGTTGCCAATAAAACTTTATGTATTGACTTCAACGATTCCCAGTTACGATTTATGAATCCCAATTTAATCCGAATACTCTGACGACTTCCTAAAATTATTGCTGTGTCACTGGCAAAGTAAAACAAATCTTCCAGGTCGATGATGATCTAAGTTTAAGGTGATGTCACAAGAAAAATCTAGATTATTTTGCTTCAAATTTATTTTCATGGAGATGATTTTGAGACATTTGCCCCAACTAAGATAACTTCTATCTGAGCGACCGTGAATGAAGATACCGTTATAAACAGTTAGAAATTACTCAGATCCTCTCCATTTCGTAGTAAAACAGTAAGAGATGAATTCCTTTCCCTATTTTTCACACAAGCAGAGAACACACTGCAGGCAAGCTGGAAAGCACACTGGAACAAGCGGACACACTTGATTGCGCGAGGGTCAAAGGGTCAAGGTATCTTCAGCGAACGCGTATTGCTCTTGACAAAACTCAAAAAAGGCACCTTGCCGTTTTTAGCCAACGAATGTAAACACCGTGAGACTGATGTTAATTTGCAATTACGCTTTTCTGCGCCCGTAATTTACAAGATATTTTAAAGGAAAAATACTTGATCTTACATCTTTGCCGGCCGTTTGCTACGATTTTCTAAAAAAATTTTTAATGAAGGAAGATTGACAACATTGCGATTTTTAGAAACATTGTCTTAACTACTTTTGCCCTAAACTTTCGAAGCAACCATAACATTGTCAAAGTATTTTCCACTTCTTCATTTTCTAAGACCACAGGCAAGCGGAGGTAAAAAGATTGAGAAAAACGCAACGCGATTCATTACTCATCGAATTTTCAGTCTACACCAATTGGTTAGTGGTGTTCAGTATCAACAGGCGACAATTTAGGCGTAACTCAGTAACTTACGTCTTGATGCTACTCTGTGTTTTCCCCAACCCGCTAACGTTATCTACAAAAAAACTGTCCAGCTTCGGACAAAAAGAGTTGATAATTTTTTAACTTTACGCTGCATGATTTCTATCCCCAGACGACTCATGCACGCCTCGGTTAATACGAAAGCATTTCAACACTTTCAAGATGTTTTCATAAAGGAGTTATCAAAATTTTGTCAACGCAATTTGGTTGGCAATGCCAAAAATATAGGTATTGCTATTGGTGCTTGTGTTATCGCATTCAAAAAAATATTACATTTGGAGCAGTTGTCATGAATCAACAAGCTGCCAATACCGAACCAGTATGCCGGTAGTTTGTGCAAACAAAATGTTTTGCATTCAAAAACAAAATCAGCATTTCTGCACGATGTTCAGGTTGAAGCAGAAACGCCAGCGATGCAGCAAAAAAGTCGAAACGAAAAAATCCAGTAGCGTAGTAAATTTTTCTTATGTTCCACTCAAAAGGAAGACTGTTGACAATATACACTTTTCACGCCGGAATTTCGTTGCACTTCAGAATAAGCACACTGAGTGCACGAATTGAAGTGGCTGTCCACTAAAAAGGTAACAAGTTTATGACAACCTTGTCCCGGTGGCAGCTGTTCTGGTGACAGTAATTGTCGTGTGACACTTTTTCCAATGATAGTTGTGCAATACCAGTTGCCGTGATTGAGGGTGAAAATGAGATATATGCCGTGATTAAGGGTGAAAATGAGAAAATGAGACATAGGGTAAGCGTTCAGAAGGGTTTTGCACGCGAGATCCAAGAACTACTTATCACTGACAACGATGCAGTTAGTGCACAGGGTGTGATCTCTGCGCTGGTAATATTTTCAGATGTTTCCGAGTAAACTATGCTAAACAACTGCAACAAATATTTCCAAGCGTTTACAAGCAGCACAAGGTTGACTCAGCTCGGTATACATGGAGTCAGTTTAAGTGTTTTAGAGAAAATCTTACTTGGTTGCCTGAATGAATTAAATTTATTACGGTAATAAAACGTCTTTTTTCTTTTTTGAAAAGTAATAGCTATAATTTGGTTTTGGACATTGCAATTTGATTTAGTTTTAATTGTCACGCAATGCTTTAACCGTGCGTTCCGCATAAAGAAGACCCTCGCAAAGCAGGGCTTCGCTTGATGGAAGCCAATCTCCAGACTAAAAAAATTGCGCAACATTTTCTATTGACTCGAATAAACAATTTGTTGTGTTTCCAGGGCAGGACGTCAGCATTTTAATCAAATTGTCTGAACGACTATACAGCGACTTAACACTCGCCAGTAACGTGTACCACGGTGTCTTCGTCAAAATCCTGAACCTCGATTACCATTCCTACGTTTATCACGTGATCGCCTCCAACATGGCACGTGACACCGGCGAAGCTATGGTTAGAGTGAACAAAGCGCTTGCAGCAAATGAAAGTAAGCAGTAAATGTTTTAGTTTAAAAATAACACAAAACATTTCATAAATATTTGATACAATACAGCTGCTTCATACCGCTGTCAAGCTCAATCTAAATGTTTCGTTCTCTTTGGTTGACGTCTTGCTTCGTCTGTTCAAAAGGACGGTTGGACTTGATAAAACAAACTCACAAAATTTATTGATTAAGAATATACTGCTATTTCGGGCTGGAAATGTCTATCAACTTGGAGCAGTTGGTTTCAAGCTGCAGTATAACTAAATGCATGAAAAAAAACTGCTGTACTGTACACAGATCCTAGGCAGACAGAGTCGGAGACGAAAAGTGTCCTCCTCTTCCGACTTTACCTGGCCATGCGTTCTCTTGCCACACTCGCAGACAAGGCAAAAAGGGTTAGTTTGCCAGCGAGGAAGACGTCATCCGGAATACTTCATCAGCAAAATCGTGGTAAATATGGACAATTTGGAAGCAGGGATTTTTGCAAATAATCTTTTTTGCTTCATGCATTAAATTAAAATTAAGGCACAATGCTAAAACTTTCAGAAAATCTCTAGCTTGTGTTTTTGAGCAACGTAACAGGATTGTTTGAGTTTCTTGTGCCAAAAGACGCTTTTGTTCTTTGGAGAGTGAGTTCGATCTGATTGCGTTAGGATTTGAAACCTTTTAGCGGATATTTGTTCTTTACACAATGCTCGAAGGTTCAGTACAAAGAGTCTATGTCCGAACTTCACTGAGTGGAGCGAGTACATTTACTTGAACCTTTAGATCTGTCCCGTTTGAGTTTACTGCAAAACGGATACTAAACAATATTTCTAACTACACCATATCATGCGGAAATGTGAAAACGGAAAAAACGAAAGGTAGCAGCGGTGTTAGGAACATCTGTAACCACCATCGGCATATAGTAATGACTGAAGGCCACCTACCTCAGAGTACATGCTCTTTAGTGCTTCTTTCGGCCGTTGTGTGTTCCCTAGTAAGCCATGAATCTCCCCGACATAAGCTTCGCTCCCTGTTTGATTGCTACTCTCTTCTTATTCCACGAAGGGAGTGCAACCGCGACCGACGGCGATTCCGATGAGGTCGACTCGGGCGAACAGAGCGAACACAACTTGAACAACTACTGTGACTGGTTTCGTCCGACTCTGATTCGCTGGCTGCAGATGTCACGTGGTCGCACGCTTGACCGAATTCGGCGAGCTGTGGAGCTCGACAAGGCCAAAGCCGTCGACGATATCGTGAAGCACACGTCATCCGCTGTTGACACGATAGGATGTCTGAATGGGATAAGTAGACAGATCTGCGTTCTGTTTTTAGAAAATATTGTGTTTTGTTTGCGAGATGTTGCTGTACTAACCTTTTTCAAAGTAGTTCTTTGATAATTCTACCAGTATTTTGCAGGAAATAACAGTACTTCCTGTAATGCAATGTAACTGTAGATTTGAAACATTTTTCAGATAAGTGTTAAAAAAGATGTTTACCAGCATTTTGCAAGAAAAGTAGTACTTACCCTGATGCAGCAAACAAAAACATTCAATTCAATTATCGGCATCCTCACGTTCAAAATTTTGCATTTAAATAAGAGTGTATGAGTGTTATTTTGGAAAATTCATTACAATCTTCCCACAACTGCCATCTTTTGTAACTCATACTCGTGAGTCTACAGGCAGCTCGATTGTTGAGTCTCTCAGGAAGGTGGTAAAATTTGTTTGAATGTTGCTTTATCAGCAAAAATATCGTGGTTTGACGCCCTGCTGACTGTTGGTCATCAGATGAAGTCATAATGGGTATTTTTGTTTTATATTCATAATATAATAAGCCGCTGCGGGAGATGGCGTCTCGAATAAAGTGTTACGTCACAAAACAATAACCACTGAAGTGGACTGACAAAGCTGATTAGTAAAGCATTCGTGGGGAGAAAATGTGCAACTGGAATGGAGTGAAATGATCTGCCAGTTTGTTTAACTGATTTGCCTGCGACGGAATAGCAATCAAAAGCTTGTGAAGCTAGCGATGCAAGACAAAAAATCCAATGGCTCGACTAATGCTACCAGGCAATATGGTTTGTTTAAAAGTATCTGGTTTTCCTCTGTTCAACACCAAGAAGAGATTTAAAAAAAAACATTATGCCTTCGTGCGTTACCTTAAATTGTTTTGTTTTCAGCACGTGGTCATGTTTTGGAAGAGCTTGAAATGGCCAGACCCAGTCGACTCGTACACGATCGCCTTACGAATGACGAACGACGTCTCAAGCGCTGTTGAAACGTACGCCGAGCACATCCACCGGAAGTTGCGTAACGTCGGTTTCTTCGACGAGGAAGGGCAGTTTGACGTCACGGAAGAGCTCTGCCTCACGCTCAACAATCTGCAGGTGAAAGATCCATGCACGATCTGTTCCTTTCATCATTTGGCAAATGTTTAACTTGCGCGGAAAGAAACGCCCACCAAGTTCCGCGCTCTGTTGTTGTGATCACATATCACTCTGTGGCACGACACTGCCCATAATGCACGACATTGCGCAAAGCAGTGGGTACTTTGATATTGGCCTGTTATGCAAGCGATTTAGTCAACATAGTTCAAAATCTAAAAAAGACGTAAAACATTTGAAGAACACCATACGCCGTGTTCTGGCCATTACATGTACCTCAGGTCTATGTTCTGCACACTCGACCACATTGGAAACACGAAGAATGTGAAGTTGCAAAATGTCTTTAGACCACCTGTAGTAACTGAAAAACCGTTAGAGCGACACGACGTGAAAAACAGCTTTTCGTATCCAGCGATCGATAAATTCTTAGTCAAATTTAGAAACAGTTTCTAAAGCATGGCTTCATTTCAAAAAGTATATCTACATTGTCTGAGAGTCAAAGGTGAGTCCTGACTTTAGGTGTTGTCAACCCTGCACAAATTTGCTTTCATTCACATAAAATTTACCCATGTGCAAGAAGTCGCACTTACTCCATGTATAAACGTTTATCTCAAACGCTGATATGGGTGTAAACGTGGAAAGGAATTGCCTTAAGTGCGCCAAGCTTCTCGCTTAAACACATTTGCATTTCTTCGCGTGACAGTCAAAGAAGTAGCAGTTTTCTATAAGGTTTCTAACATCTTCATGACTCTCAGCAAACTCTGCCAGCTCCCTTTCTTCGCACCAAGGTCCGGCGATGCCAGGCGTGTGATGCAATCGCATGTGATTTTTTGGAACTCGTGTCCAACGCTGATGTTGCACGTATATGCAGATTACACGATAGCAAGAAATCCGAGGTCTTCGTAGATATTTTTTTTCAAAGATCATCCACAAAGCAATTTGCAACATCATCTGACAACTACCTAAATACGCTTAATTTCTGAAATATAAAACTCCTTCTAAAATTTTCCTGGAGAAAAGTGCAGAAAGGGGCTCTTTTCACAAGTTTTGTAAAACCTTCATCTTTTTTGGAAAAAGAAGTTTGCTTTCGTTGGCAGTTGGCACTTCTGCTTTGTACCTTGTCTTTGTAGTGGTGTCCTATATTTGTCATAATTTCCATATCACGCTGGATAGTGCGGAACATTTTCCGTTTCTCAAGCGCGTAACACAGTTTCTAAGTCTATTGCCAAAAGCCTGCATTAGTCATACTGCAAAGTGCATTCTTTCATTTTCAGTCGTATAGCGAAGTATGTTCTTTCATTTCTTTCGTTATTAATCCAATCATAGCATCGCACTTGTCGTGACTGACGTGGTATTAGCGTCTGTAACACTGGAGGGAGAGGTAATCTCGAATTGCCGTAAGTTGGTTTTGATTGTGGAAACACCGGCGTTCTCTCAAGTTCCCAAACAATAGTTTTCCACGGTGTAGCTACTACCGAGCTGCATCTTTCTGACAAAATCAACCCCTTATCATTGGAGTTCCGGTGAAGACCGCGCCGGCAACAGCAGGGCGTTAACTCAGCAACGCACATATTAACACGTGGGTACAAACCTTCAAAACGAACAATGAATTCTTGCGAGTGTTCAAGTACAACAAATTTGGACAGCAATTATTTTTCTATTAGAACGTACAGAAAGGTACGCCCAGGTACCTCTACACAGAGAATGTGATGAGATCCCCAATGTCTCCATTTCAGGCTACCTACGATGAAAACGTGCTCCATGGCTGGGGCGCTAGTATGCCAGCATACTCTTTACGTTAACCATTTGGGGTAACATGGCCTATTTCATGTTTCTTGGAATTGTGCATTACAGTATGTGCGACACTTCGTGGACAGCCTTCCTGAAAAGATGGAGTTCAGAGGTGTTGCCACTGCAGTGGGTGAGTCTGCATTTCTCTATTTGCAATTTATTTTGGTTCATCCCGATACGACTTGAACCTGTTTCCGCTTTATGGCCGTTCTAATCCTCGATGATATTGCGAGACAAAATCACAGTTCGCGCCGTGCTGCACAAGATTGGCCACCAACAACCGCTCTAATCAAATTCTATCTTGACCACCAAAAACCACTCTAATCACAAAATTCTCTCTTAACCACCAAAAACCACTCTAATCACAAAATTCTCTCTTTACCACCAAAAAGCACTCTAATCAATGCACACGCATAGTTTTCACGTCGTTGACAATGTGCTGTTTGGGAGAGTTCCACCTCTTGCGGTCGAAACTACGATATTCCTGGAAGAAGGCACGCGATGTTTTAAACGGCAGCAAAACGTACGAGTTCTTCTTTGACGCACAGATCGGCATCCGGATGGTCCTGACGCCGCACGAGTAACGGCCACTTTCGGGTCTCTAACCAAGATAGCTCTTGCTGAAATGGAAAAGAAGATACAAAACATCACTGTCGCCGTGGGAACGAAACTTAAGGTAGTAGCAGTGTTAACGATTAAATGTTGTAAGGCTTCGTTGACCATTCAAGCAATTGGAATTGTGTGAATTTCTTTAAAGCAGTCCACTTACGCAGTGATTAATTTAAAATAACTTAGATTTTAGTAACACAGTAATGCTGTGTTAGAGCAACTTCGGTCAAAGAAACAATCGTTCGCTTATTGTAACGTACCAATGCTTTCGACCCCGGTATGACTTCACCAAATATTAAATCTTCCCGTGTGTGCTATGCATTCCTTTGTATCGAATCTCGCAAAATCTTCGAATTCTGCCTCATTCTCATCGCTTGTTTTCTTTTTGTAAAGCTCGTGACCCGTTTCAGTGCATCCTGTATCTTTTCAGCAGTTCGATGTTTTTCATTTTTAAGCAACACAGATGCACATAAGCGTGCTTCACGTCAGACCCTGTAATCGTGATTTCCCTCGCAGTGAGGAACTGACTCGCCTAACGTTTGCACGTGGTTTTTTCAAGACATGCTAATCTAGTCACGTACACGCTGTTCTGTAGTATTTTCGCAAGTTGCTCCCAGAGAGCTTCTCTGTTTACAAGTGATAGAGCACATTAGTTTTGCTCAATTCAGTCAGTTGTAACTGAAAAGTGAATATATCGATCCAAAGGTACAAACAATTTAGCTTCGTCTGAAATCAAACAACTTCGCTTGTTCAAAAAGCACCAGCGGTTTTACCGCCACGACAACATCAGCATCGGAGCCAACCAACAGGTGATGTTTTCTGCGCAGCAAGAGATTCGGAAATACATGCGGAGGTTTGGTCAGCAAGCGACCAAGTGCGGTTACGGCGGTAACTTCCACAAGGATCAGAACGCGGACGAGCGAAAAAAGCTGGTAGAAGTGGCGAACACCGCCATCCAGCCGTTGATGAAATACCTGCATAGCAATATAACTATCTTGCACGAGTGGCTCTGTGAGGTAGGTCGTTCACCTATCCTCCCACGTGTCGTTGTTCTCAATGATGTTTTGTGTTAAATTCTCGCTGTAAGACTTTTTGATAATACTTTGACATTATCGTGGCGCATGCTGCGTGTTCCAAACTCAAATTTACGGCTGGCCAACATTCGAAAAACGTGTTCATTTACTTGTGTGCTTTTAAGTTGCTTTTTGTTTGGTGTTAACTAGGGTGCTGCATCTACCTTAGCACACACAAACGTTGATTCAGCATTTATTAATATTGTCATCAACGTAGGCATAGTTTGTACAACAATCATTTTTTGAAAAAATGTGACGTATCTGATGGAAGGCAAGTTAGTGTCAGGTCATTCATGTTGGTAGATAAATCTATGTCGCTAAAATTTTATCTCTATTTCAAATTAACGATACTATCAACCTGTCATATTTGAAAAGAGCGATAACCGATGATGCTTTGCAGCAAAATCGACTTCATTTTTATGTAAATCGTTGAGTGACCTAACACTGGCTCTTTTCTCAACGGAGACCTTATAGTTCTTACGAACAGGTTGCTAGAATATAGTAGCGGCTGCAGTGTGGTTATAAGCAGTGCCATGGACGATTCCAGGCCAGAGAATGTCACTTTAACGACAATTGCGAACGTTTTCTTCCCATATGCCAGGTAAACGTATTGGAAATTTCGTTCGTTCATGTTGAGCGCCACATCCATAACGTTTTTCAACCGTGATAATCGATTGTTAATTTTTCGACGTCGCTCGTACGTTGCAGCCGAACTTCAAGCGAATACTTGGAGTGCTGTGGAAAGTCTCGGTACAGAGCTTGAAAAAACTGGCCTTGGTCGAGTATGAAGAACACAGGCCTTTCTTTTTCCTGCAGTGCCGGTAAGTGCGAAGTAATTTGTTTGCGTAAGCGTTCGATGTTTTGTTGGAGAAACACCGAAAGAGGAAACCAAATATACAAAGCAAATAGGACAATGCAACGGAGCATGGGTCTCCAAACTACGGCCCGCGGTCCAAATCCGGCCCGCGACGCCATTCCATCTGGCCCGCGAAGGCATTTCTTCCGGCCGCACAGACATTTTGTCAATAATGAAAAAACAATATATTTACGAAACATTTGTTGATTTGGCAGACTTATTTCGAAACAACCACATTACGTAAGATGTCCGGCCCTCGAACTGCTGTGCAGTAGCTTATGTGGCCCTCTGGCAAAAAAGTTTGGGGACTCCTGCAATAGAGAATAGCAATGGTTTTGTTATAACCCTCAAAACGTTGCTTCAGTTTTTTTTCGGACCCGAACGTTGTAAAGGCATTTCAACTAAACAGACGCATTTTTGTGTAAACTCCGCCACTACAAAATTTCAAATCTTGGTTTTGGATCGTTTGCACGTTGTGCTTCGGCTTCTTGTAAGTTTTTTCTTGCTCACAGATGTTTGGACGAAATTTACGATGGTAGCCTACGTAGGAAGTTAAAGGCCACAGATTGCGGTGCCCATTAACTGATTGGTGAAACGGTCGGGTTTTAACGTAAATATAATGATAATCGATTGCCTCGTTAGACTTTTTGTTTAATCTCGGAAATAAGTTGTTATCTGTATCTTGATTCTATCTCTAAAAGTTGCATATTCCGCTTCGCAGGCGTTCGCAATACGAGTACTTTAACAATCTTCTAATTAACGTGCTGTCCCCACGAGCTGCTGTCTTGACCTAAGTCGGGCTCTTTAAAATCGTCGCGAATATGGACAAATCGCCGTGTTTTACTCAATTAAACTGAACACTCTGTTTACGCGTAACGTTTTCTACATTTCATACGTTTTTGAAACAGCTTCGAATCTTGAAAACGTTATTTACTGTCTTTTCAGCCACGCGCTTCACCACCACTTGATAGATTTTTTCCACGCGGGCGGAAACGGGTTGCCGCTGCAGCAGATGAAGGCTCTTGAAGATTTCAAGATTCTCGAATCGGAACTGAAAATGCGCTGCGCCAGGACAGAAGATCTCATGAGACTATTCTACATGCAGGTCTGCGAAATCTGATGAAATAATGGGTCCATCTTAATCTGNTTTATCTTCTNTTTTCGTTTCGAGCTGACGAAATAAGCACCGGCACAGGCAATGCAAAACTCAGCATTTTTACCTGTGTTTTTTCCGACNATGTAAGAAGCTTCGATTTGGCCACTTTAAATAGACGTTATGTGGCTCGTTTTCAGTAACACGCTGAAAGTTGTTCAGCAAACAGCACTAAAGCCTTCAGCTCTGTTAGTTCGCAATCTCACACGTCTGATCGTCTCATCAACCATTGTGGTTATGTAATGCCGGACAAAACAAAAACATACTAAGCGTGGTTCCATTCTTCCCACTTCTCCCTTATCTCACCGCAGTGTCTTACTCCTCTTCTGTCGCAACAGCAACAAATTTTGGTTGAAGCAGCATTGCTTTTCCAACCCTTTCAAGACGTTGGGTCTTTTATCAAGAGTTTGGATTATTTTGTTTATCAGCTGTACGATCAGCAGCTGCAAATGGCCACCAATCCCATATACGGTTACTTGAACATACACGCCTGGTACGACCCCGTGTCGGAGCGCCTGCACGCCGACGTCATCAGCGCCAACAACCTCGTTCCTCTGGACGTGAACGGCTTCAGCGACCCGTTCGTCATTGTGAGGTAAGGTTTTAACGCTATTCGATGATCCTTCGCGTAACTAAAAGATTATTTTTACGAATGATGAGCTCATGAGCAGACGTTTAGCTGCAGTTTCGGCGCAGAACAGCGAATGTAATCGAAAAAGTAACCAACCGACTTTTCACAAAAATCCTTCGTTGCACTTGATTCCAACTTGATGAGCAGCACTTGACTGATGCTTCAAATAAACCAACACAGGACTTAAAAATAATTATTCTTCAATGTGAACGTTGGCAGAAAAATTTGTTTAGATGTAGTCCACTTAGTAGAATTTTTATCCGAAAAAAAGCTTGCTTTGCAGAAACGCTTTTTTATTAAATTCGATTATTTTTCTGAGAATGTCTTTTCCGATCATTGCAACAGAAAAAAACAAATTCCTGGATCTCACCGCTGCACGTAGCGCCCTTATCTACGCCAACGTGAACACTGCTGTGCTGCAGAGCAGTGACTGGCAAATCGTGACTTATGAAGCCAAATCAGTGGCTCTCGAAGATTTCCTGAAGCAGTGAATCAAGAGGTCGAAAGTGGCCCACCAAGCCAACTGCGATTGCTTTTTTAATATAGGTTTTAGTAGAGCCATCCACATCGATATTCACTGTCATTTGTCAACTTTTTTCTGAGTGTTGACCAGTGGGCCTCCTACATCTATGTTTTTCATCCTGTCTGAAACCTCTAGTTACGCCACTGACTACGATGTTTGTAGTCATTCCTGAACCAAGGATAAAAGCTTGGGAAAACCGTTTACTTAGCGTGAGCGTGAAGGAACCTGTTCTCCCTTATAGCGCACTAAGAGAAAAACGCAAGGCCGTAATCGTGTTTGCGGGCCATAAAAACGATCTTGCAAGCTTAGCTGGTTTGTCCATCACTGCAGTAAAGATCAACTTGTGAAGGATCTTCACTGAAAAAAACTCGCATTTGTCGTATATTCAAGCTGAAGTTGGGGATTTCTGCATTTTTTGAGAAAATGAAATGCCTCTTCAATACCCCAGTCGTGACACCTGACAGGCCCCCATGCAGCTACGGATCAAGTAGGCTGTAGGCGGACTGAGTTCTTCAGCCATGCAAGGCACGCAGTTTATGTATAGGGAAACCGATAGGTGGATGAGAGGTATCTTTTCACTTAGACAGCTGCTGAAGCGGAACCTAGCCTCAACGTACTGGCCACCCACGCCTTTCCTAAGGACAATCCATGGGATGCAAAGTGTGGTCGACTGATGACTGGGGCAAGTCAGTGACCATATCCCTGCCTGGGATTGCTTTAGAAAATTTATCAACAAGATTATTTTCACTTGCACTGCACATGTTCTGCTACTCTATTGCTGCTTTTGGGGTGGGTATCAAGAATTTGAAGTGTTGATGAGGTGTGAATGGCCGATTACATCAAACGCTTCCAAAAGTTGCAAGTTGTGAGCTGCTTGTTCAGCTTGGTTTTTCATTTATTTTTAGGTAACTTTAAACGATCAAGCCATCTCTAAAAACATGAGAGCTTGCGAAGATGTGCCACGCTGGCTTTGTCATATTTATCGCGTTGAAACTAATTGTGCAGTTGTATTGCAGTACTGTGGGTTCACGCTATCGTTCCTGTACAAGATGTTTTAGGTTTATTTTCTACATACACGCAGCCAAAATTTTTCTACTTACACACAGCCAAAAACTGCTGCAGTTTCAAAGTTATTCTTTCAAAACTATCATAGGCTAATTACAAAAAAGTAGACAAATTTCATCAACGGTGTTCTTTTGGAAATAACTCTTAAACCGCAATACTTGGCTTGGGAATACCAGTACTTAGGCGTACTGCTATGATCAAAATATCTATAAAGAAAATCATGTTGCGCTATTAGGGCTGTCAGTTTTTTTGACTGTTAAAAAAATGTAGGGGGAATAAAGGATCGTGTCGTCTCAAATTTGCACGAGGTTCTTTAACTACAGCACGTTGAAATGTCTGCCTTAACTGCCAACGCTTGCGAAATTTGTTTCACAGAGGTTTGGGACCACTTCATTTTAATGAACACTTTTATATTCCACAGTCTCGTGCCGAAAATGCTTTTCCGCAAATACGAGCAGCATCAGACCTTGGTCGAAAAGAACACCCTGGACCCTGTGTACAAAGACGAAAGCTTCGTTTACGACGTCAGCAAAAACCTAATGACCCTTGACGGAACTTGCATTATTTTCACGGTCCTTGACCACGACGTGTTAGGTTCGAACGACTTGGAAGGTGAAGCGGTGATTCCCCTAAACATTCTCAGTGGAGTGGCCGCCAACGGGTGAGTTGCGTTGTGACGTGCAGTTGCCCGAAAAGAGCTTTTCTTTTACAACCATTTGTTTTGCCATAACCAGAACGTAGTCAGGCTCAACCAGCGTGGCTTTTTTCGCAAGGAAATATTCCTGCCAACTGATTGCGTGTATCGGTACCGTACTATCAATTGTGACGCATTTGGTGCGTCAGCCAATCGGGACCGATTGCTTGCGAGCAGGTGTTGCAAGTCCTTGTCTGCAGAACCTCGTGTGCTCTTGACAAGGTTTATGCCCGAAACGAATTGTTCCCCATACCCACAATTTTATGAACACAGCTTCACTCATTTGTTTCCAGAGTGAACACTAGACAGCAAAAAACCGACCGGAGCTTTCGACTGGCATTAACGCAACCAACGCCTTGGAGAAAACGATCGGCAGACGAGACCAGGCGACCGGTCAGTCCCTAGTTTTCGCATTTAAACTATTTCGCTCAAAGCGTATAGCAGGGTTTTCTTCTTTCGGCATTGGACGAAAAAGAGCAGTTAATTTGCAAGTGTAAAATGTTTTGGATGAGCACATAAATGTTGTTGAATTTTAACGGAATAAGTCTTCATGATAAAACCGGCTTATCAGCGTCGTAACCTCTTTCTCTTTTCCTATGGGTTGAGAAATTGGTGTATAAAGACTGCAAAGAAAAACAATAACGTGAACAATGATTAATTGCATACAAAGGCTCATGACATGATGCGTTTAGTGTGAAATTAGACCTCAGTGTTTGGTTTTTCCACAAAATGTGCTTGAGCGCATCAGAAACTATTCCTATCATTGAATGACCACCATGCTGGACATTACTGTTAGGAAACTCCCCCTGCAAGATTAGTACTGACTGTGCTCCGCGTGGTCAGCAGTTTCCACTTGCGTCTCCTCGAGCTTAGATACCTTCAATTAACCAGAAAGTTACCCGAGTCTCTTTAAAAAGAACCCTAGATGACGTGTGCTCCGGGCGGAACAAATAAATGTCTGGGCACTGGTTACAGTGAATCATAGACGAGGAGACCCTGTCATAAGCTGTATTGACACACTCTTGCGGATATTTGAACGTCTTGACAACTTTCGGCTAAGTGAACATAGATTAAGAGAAATTGCGAGGCTACAGGCACCTTTTCCTCTTGGCCCTGACACTGGCAGTATTGCTTAGTGAGGCTGCAAAGTATGACAATTACATGCACACGGCGTGACCTCAAATGACTGCAAAAATTTCCCAACCCTACATGTATTCTGTTAGGCAACGCTACCCCTGCCCATAAAGCTGTTAACATAATAGTCTATAAATACGGCTTCTTAACTGGGGTATTTATACCCTTGCAGTTTGGGTTCGAATGCTTGGGTTATGAATGCTGGAGTTATGAGATCTTTTCGTGTTTTCTAAACATGATTTAGTTAAAAAGCTTACGATGGTATCTTGTTAGATATCGACATCGAAGCTACCGCAAATTCAAGTTGTTAACATAATTATCAAGCTGCCAACTTATTAGAAATGGCATCGATTGTTTCGACAGTAAAATCGAGAGGGTATTACACCAGATTTGACAATCAACTGAGGTCTAAATTCGAAACCCCTGCACAGACATTGCGAGCATACAGCATGTGACGAAAATCTGAACAATAATTTCTCCTCTTGCAATCGATCTTTATCTTAGTTAAACGGCTGAAAGCCTCGACAGATTTTTTGATGATGCTGAAACTAGAATCAGCTTAGGGGGGCGAAACCTATGTCTCGATTTTTAAAAAAGGACGGAGATTCTTCCATTTCCCAACTTTTGTATTTCTATATTGGCACCAGGTGGTTTTGACGCCATCTGACGACTCCCTGCTCCCTGAAGACCTTCCGCTGTCGTTTTCAAGTATGACGTTGAACGATGACGGGCTCAACTACGAGTCGTCGTTGGACGTCAGTCCCCTGTTGCTGCTTAACAGCAGATCGACGTACGACAAAGACGCTGATGAGTTCTCTCGAAACCGAAAAAAATTGAAGACTGCGACAGAAAAGTAAGGACCGACCAGCANGCATGCCGCTTTTTCTGTCATCCAAAAACAGTGACGGCAATTTCAACACCGTACTGTACTTCCCGTCTGAAGTACTTAAAGCGTTCGGCGTCGCATAATAACGCCGCACAAATAATGCCGCGAGATGGAAGCAAAGAGCAAAACACAGCTTCACTGAGCATCGTACTGCTGCGCATTACCTTCACATTGCCAGTGCCAGTGCATGAGCTCAGATAGTCTATTCACACTCTGTTGTTACTTTCCACATATTGCAACGAGGTTCTTGCAACTCTTTTGTAATTTGCATATTGTGGAAGAATTCGTTGAATCGTTTTTCTTGATCAGCAACCTTCATAACCTTCATGTAGCTCGAAATTGTACTCGTAGTTGCAAAATTGTCATTTTTAACCAAAATGCCACCAGTCAGCATAGGCGTAGCCAGGGGGGGGGCCAAAGGGGCCATGCCCCCCAAATTTTTAGAAAATATAGTTATTTTGTGCTTTGAGAGGCGTTTTTCTAAGCAAAATAGTGTTATTCGCCTGAAATCAAATGTTTTGCCCCCCAAAAATTTATGGGCTGGCTACGCCACTGCCAGTCAGACCTGTGTTCATCAACCGCACTCATGATTTTTATACGAACAGATGCAGCCGAAATAATCCTCGTCATGTTATTAAAGAATAGTCCCAGGTTCTTGCAAACAAACCACACATGTTCTGTCTCAAAGCCTGACATGGTGTCGCGAATGGATCTGAATCGAAAGTTCACGCTTTCAGTAGCGTTGATGAGGAAGCAATTCAATGCGTCTCAATCGTTCATTTCGTGTGTGTTTCCAGCCCGAGTTGTGCAATGCTTCCTTTCCGTTTTACTGTCACTGTTTGCCATTGTCACTTTTGAAAACTTATCACTCAATTGAAATGTTATTGCTTTGACGAGTGTGTAGTATTAGGTCCTTCAAGTGTGTTTTTTTCCCAAACTGTCGTGAATTTAATGTTTTCCACTGCATCTGCTTCAAAATAAAACAAAGTTTTTTGTTCGTCGTTACTGTTGCTTCAACATGTCTGATTCTACGGATTAACTAAGCTATATTTTGACCTTCTTCACTTGTTGCTGAAAGCATATCAATATGCGCATACTTAACATACTGCAATTGCTGAATCAACCAACAGGAATACCAAAATACAGGCTATTTGCTCACTGCTGTGTTTAAAAACAACAGCGGCATTTCAACTGAACAGCAGCTCTTGATCAGGAAAATGAAAGGTTTACAGACGAAGTCATTGGAATTAACGAGACGAAAGCTAGGTCTCCCTGCATGGAGTTGAAAATCCCTTAATGCTGGCAGTGACATAAGATAAAAGACAAATAGCATTGTGATGTGTGTGTGACGGAAATCATCACCAGAGCAAACAGTGTCTTTGATTGAAAGAACAGGTGGAAACAGTAACGCGGAAAAAATATGTTTATTTGCACGCAAATCCTACTTTGTAAATATGAGGAAAGTCTGAACTAAGAGCATCAGTGAGCGGAACCGGGATAGGTAGTAGCCGGTCTAGGACAGTTCGGCGCCGCCGTTTCGACGACGAGACGTTTCGGCGACGGTTGTCGCAAATGTTTTATTCGAAAAAAATGTGTGTTTTTGAAATACTTTGAAGGTTAGACTACAAAGGATGTTTGCTACATAAGTGTTTTTGTTGTCTTCCTGATGGCCAGTGACCAGTGTAGTTTCCCGCCCGTCAGGATTTTGGAAGAACTTAGTGCGACGCGACCACGTGTGTAAAGAAATATGACTTGTGACGTTTATTTTTGCTGGTAGTTTACACATAAGTTAAGCCTGGACAGCAACTATTGCTTGATCCTTCACGTAAGCAGGGGTGCATCTGGGGGTTTGTTTGGCTGTCATGACAGACCCCTTTGCATCGCAGATACTCAGCATTAAAGCTGATAAACTATCAAACGCTGTCACTGCAGGTCTCAAATGCGGGTGTTTTGGAACAGGCAACAGCCTACATTTCCCTTGTAACGTTGCATAGTACTATTACGAAACAGCAACGTTGTTGCCTTGTCTAAATAGAGCCTGCGCAGTGACATGAAACAATCCACGTTTTTGAACACTCGAAATTGATATTGCATCGAACGCATGTGTTTCTGAATTTCCTCCTCTGGCAGTGCCGGCTCTAATGATGTCAGAATCTCATACACTGCCACGCACACGCAGGAGCTATTTTGTAAAATTTCGCTTCGTGGCGAGAGGACAGTCTCCAATAACGATCGTTTCGTTTTGCAGTTTCGGGCTAATTTTATCTGCTGTTTACACCTATTAGGTTATGACAAACTTAAGTAAGTTTAGGCTTTCCTCAACGTCACGCCAAGTAACGTGAGTTCGTTTCCACTGAAACTATATGTTTTGATAAGCAACTTCTCATGATGAAAGACGCGATAGCTAGCCTCAAAAATTGTGGCCGCATTATCTGAACAAAATATCAGTCAAGCGTCGTATTTCCAAAATAGCCTTTTTAAAATTAAGCAGTTGCCGATGTTATTTGCTGCGCACGAAGTCCTGTATTGATTTCGAGTAATCCACTTTTACATTACGATGCAAAGTAATCAGAGCAATTGCAATTCAATCGTTCTTCTCCGCAGTGATTTTGCAAGTATATTTGTAACACCGCCATCTTGATTGACAGCGCGCTCCACGGACGCAGTTGTGCAGCTGGTTGTCAGCATCGATTTAATAAGGGTATGTACGTTTGGATAAACAGCTCTCATTGCTGTACGATTGGTACAAGTGCTAGACCGAATCTTGCGCCTACATGCATCACGACGACAGTGCGAAATTTGCACTTTGGTGACATTCTAAAGGAAAATACATTTCACATTTCATCGCCGAAACGTCCATCGCCGAAACGGCGGCGCCGAACTGTCCCATTCCGGGTAGTAGCTGGGTAGGTAGAACACTAATCACGAAATACACAAATGTGTGAAACATCAACACAGATGTTTGTTAATTAACTATGAAACAACTTTGACCGAACACTTCTTGTGCTTCGATTGCACAGTAACGAGTTGTGACTATTTTCCAATCATTTGCCTTTGTGAAAGGAATACTTTTAGATTACAAGAGAGAACTTCCCAATACCACGAACTGTACAATTTGCGGTATTTGACAATTTCGTGGAACTTCTAAAATGAGAATAATATAATAGATGGGAACAAAATAACAAAATTGCTCCATATCAACAGTGTAGCACATTTTCGTGATTTCACAAAAACCAAGTACAGAAGCGAAAAACTGTAATGACAATTAGCCTTCTTTTTGTAAAAGTTATAAAAATATTAGTGTCAGCTTTTTTATTTGCGAAGTATTTAGGTTTAGATTGTTCTGTAGAAATTGTGTGTAGTGCATTACCCTTGTTTCCTGTTGAGAATTATTAGGAAAAAGAAATGGGCAATTGTACAAAAAAAGTCGTTGGCTGATCAACTAATCCCATCAACCAGACTGAAGTGGAATACAGCACCGGTCACCATGTCTACATCACCAAGAGAATTAGTGATCTGGGATATAACAACTTTGTGTACAACACGCGCAATACCAACTGCTAGTAGCGAACGTGAATTAGATAATGGGGCCATCGTTTTCGTATGGCTTCCATGTGCGTAGCAATATATTGCCTTGTTGAGGTATCACGCTAGCAAAAACGAAGTCAGCTGATTTTCACTACTGCAAGTGTGATATCAATCACTTATTTTCACTCTAACAGCCGCAACGGTTGTTTTGACCGTTTTGGGTTTTCAAATTATCACATTTTACATATCGGATCACAATGAAACTTCCTAACTTTTCCTAACAATGGCTTCGACGTAATCGGTGTTCCCTCTAAGAAGTGAGCATGAATATAGAGTGAGCATGAATATTTTAAGGCTGAGTCACCAGAGTTCTAAATGATTACAAACTTTATTAATTATTATTCGAATAAGTATAAAATCTCATCAAAATACGAACAAAGAACACATTTAATTCAAATATTCAAATAATTTGTTGTGTTAGTGCTTTTCCAATGTTTATTCACTTTGTCCAGTTTTACCCCTGGACTTATTTTGATTGGTAGCTGGAGTCTGGCAAGTATGCGAGAACGATATTTCACTGCGTAAATCGTCTGGTGGCACTACGCATGCGCACTTGCGCACCGCAAGTGGGGATATTAGACGTAATCCATAGAAATGTAATGCCAAACGCCCCATCCACTTAACCCCTAGAGGGGATTTACTTCAAGCAGCCAAAAGCGGTCGTTTTGACCGTTATGAAAAAGCTTTGCAAAAAATTCAAAATACAGAACATATATTTGATTTATAAATTTGTCTGCAGCTTTTGTCTCCTTTAGTGTGCAGCTGTGAAACACGTGACAAACTTATAGCCTTTATGATGCAAGAAACCTTGGTAACAGAGGCGAATTGTGGTATTATATTACGAAAGCAGCGTAGTGCTAAACTTTGTGAGTAAGAAAGCTGTAAAAGTAACACTAAGTCCGAGGAAAAAAGGTTGAGCAGGGTCGGATCCAGCCAGTAAGGTGAGGGGGGGGCGATTTCAGTAATATTTGGCAGTCAAGTCTCATAACGGCTTCGTTACTGTAC
>JGI24021J15306_10001896_pt1 | contig 21512 bp, 12 predicted proteins | sample Ectturendosymbi1_FD_15306 | JGI IMG/M metagenome (IMG submission 15306)
TTTNTGCTCTCGTCAAAAATAAATCAAAACAGAGAAACTCAATGAAGAATGTTGATCTAGAAAAACCAACTTCGTGTATAGGAGATTAAATATGGCACAAATACTTTAAACATTGCAAGGTTTACCATTTGAAATCGGCTAAGCAAGGTCTACAGCGAAAAAATCTCTTAAATTTTGCACTTTCGCAGTAGTAGATTTAACTGTAGTGCATGGCAGGGGTGTACAGGTTTTCGAGCAAATTCTGAAGGGTGTACCAATACAAAAAAGGTTGACAACCACTGGCTTAAATCCATTGTTGCAGTCTGATGTCGTAACTACCTCTCAAATGGCTATAGCCCCAGCTCCGGTGTCAAGCGAAATTTCTGACGTCACGCCATGTGCGCATGCACAGAATACTCCACACATCAAATACACTGAGAAAATTACGGCTCAGGGTTTAGGTAAGTCGGGTTATGGTATGGATTAGGGTTACAAAAAGTCCAATATTTTCCAGTGTTTATACTTGTAAACGCCAAACTTTATTCCTTTACTCTGAGAAGCAAAATAGGTCAGAAATTTCGCTTGACACCGATCCTAAATTTGGAACTGAGCTGCTGATGCGCAGCCCTGGCGAAAATAAACAAAACACTTATTTTTGTCAGTACTTTCATAGTGCGAAGCGTTTTAGATTTCCGGATACATTTACAAAATTCATCCCGTCGTGTTTGTGTGTTGATCTAATCGCTTAGTTGTATGTATAAAAGGTTGATCGTGCAACGCCATTACGAAATACGTTTCATTTAACGCATGCATTTTTCATAGCTGCATTCATCTACTACAACGTGTACGCATGGGGTATACGAGCTCAGCATAAACTTGACCGAAAGAATCCCAAGGATTTCGAAAACGATGTCTAGGATGTTGATGACTCTGAGCAACGATTGAATTCGTATTTTTTTTGGTTTAAGCGATACTGTTTTATTGAAATCCGTGAATACGCATAATAAAATGTTGCCTGTGATATTGCGGTGTGTTACACGTATTTAGGAATTGGGAAATCGATGACAGTGAAGGGTCGCTTGAGATGGACGTTGACAGCGAGACAGTAAATATCAATATTGGTTTAGAAAGGCCTCGGCCGCCTTGACTCCGGTTGATTTTGTTAACAATGCGATTCATTCGAAGTTTTTACGCATTGCTTTTCAAAATCTGCGACGGTCTTCCAACGTTATAAGGATCAGACATTGCCTCGCTCGTATGGTTTGTTTAAAAAAGCTCCATGTATTGACAGAAGACAATCTATCAACCTGAACACGCAGATCCGTTCCCGTTCATCAGCGACAGCCCGATGTTCAGTTCGATTGTTTCGCCCTTCTCGAATACCCCTGTCAGATGTGCACCCTCGTGTCAAAAACGATCGACCAAGTACAAATTCGGTGGCACAAGCGTGAACGCCTCAATATCAGTACTGCGTTTTACAGAACGCAAAAACAGTAGTATAAAATGTCTTTCATAACCTGGTTCTGATATGAATTGTTAGTTTCATGTATTTTGCAGTACATATACGCTTACAACGCAATATAGATTTTGTCAGCTTGTCAATGAATCACAGTGATCAGAAAACTTGTGACATGTGCACACATATTGACGTGACAACAGCTCTAAACTGCACTAAACGAAGGAGTGACTTCATTACCAAACGTCTTACGTAAGAAATCAGATAAAAAGCTGTCGTGAGTTAAGAGATTCAGAAAATTCTTCAAGCAAACATGCGCTATAAATTCATGGTGCTCATGACGTACAAAATTCATTGTTTTTGCTGAAGCACTGACGGCGAAGTTACGTTTCCAGCACTGAGGATGGCAATGGCATCTATGAGAACACAATTTTTAGCCAAGACTAATTTGAGATTGTTCGCTGCGTTCAAGGGAATCCGATAAAGGCATTTCACTGCCAGTGTAAAAAGCAACTCATGATGTAACCGGAAAGGCTTCATTTGCACGAACATCGCAAACAGCTACGTATCGTTCTACAGAAAAAAATCGCTCTCCACTGATGTGAAGAGGACTTTGTAATTCCAAACGCTAGATCAACGCAAACAATGAAAAAAAAATGAATCTTTAGTTCCCAAAAACATGTAGCTAAAATAGCGAGACAACAAAACGAAACGCATGCGATTGTCAGGTACAACAGCGAGTAGTAAGGGAAATAAATGTTTTGTGTCTGGTATCTCGAATAAATGTACCTTGCAGACTTTGGCGTTTTTTAGAAACACTATTGCCATTTTCTAATAAACAAATTTCACTCACAACTTTGTTTGCACCTGAGATAACAGTAACAAGGGTAACTCGAAGCAACCACCTCTTGCTTTTGCAGTCAAGTTATGCATGTTAAGCTTACACCTTGCACAGTTGAGTTGATTTTTGTAGCGATAATTAATATTCAGCAAAAGCGCAAATTAGTGCAAGGATGCCAGTGCATTCAAGGAACCGGAAGGCTATGGAGTCGAGTTGATGCCCCCCAACAGTTGAATTAGCTTTGGTACTATCCGGTTTCAACTCGTGTGGTGTTGCATTTACGTGGGAAAGAGCTGCTAGATGATCAACACCGTTGCGCTGGTATTGCTGGGTCGCAACCGGTCTCTCTCGGTGGTCGGGCTTCATTTCCCTCTGTCGGTGGGTCGCTTCATTCCAGCATAGTCATCAAGGAAATGAAGCGGACACACTTGGCAAAAATAGTGCGATTGATGGGTTCACCATACAGGCCGCTCTAAAGAAAGCGTATCAACTAAACGACTTCACCAAGCTCTCGAAAGACATTTGACACGATGTCGAGCGGTTTTTTAAAATGAAAAAATTCCTGTAAGTTTCTCAAAATGCCCTGATCGAACGGATTGAAGAACTTTCCGTTACCATCCTTGAGATAGGTATATCTGAAGGAGTTTAACCGTTCGTTTGTCGTTACATTCCTCATTGCTTGGTGTACCTGCAACAAACAACGCGTAATAACAAATTCATCCGCGCTTCCTTCAAACGCATCAAATGTCATTTACTTACGGTGAAAACAGTTAATCCCAAAACAACGAAGGTAAAAAATCCCATCAAAATACCGCCGATCACGAGAATGATGTCAAAATGAAAATGTTTTGTCATAAACCAGACAAAGTAGTCACCGAGCAGCAATGTGAATAACATGCCGAACAGGAATATCAAGAAGAAATGCCTGAAAAAAAACAGTAAAACATTAGATCGTGCACCGTTTTTGCGACAGTAGCAATTAAGTGATTCACATCATTTAACGCCTCAAGTTCGGTCTTCCTCCAGGGGCGCGTTTATCAACTTTTTTCCATGAACACACCCCGTGAACTACCAAGTGACAACGCTACATCCAGTTTTTCTGTCGTCAGAGGATCTGCATCTTTGCGGTACTACTATTTCAGCCAACCAACCTAACTCGTCACTTCGTAGCTGGTTGAGTCCTGCTGCGAGCCTGTTTGTGCACATGCGAGGAGGCGAGAACCCATAGCGGTTTTCGCAGGCAAGAAGGTACAGGGTGCGGGAGAACTTTCGTGCGGTTAATCTTCGGTGACATACCGCAAAATAAACTTCGCTTAAGACGCTGTGGGTATTTTTTCTATTTAATGCATTGATTCTCTCTTGCATAACACATTTGGGGGTCTTTGCTGCACAGTGCAACTGCAAAAGTGCGGCTGGTACAAGTTCAGGAATATGTAGTTTGTAGATACCAGATATTTGTTGCTGCAGGGAAGGAATGGTCTAAAAATTCATCCCGCTAAGGTTCTTAGCAAGCAAGGCCAAAACTAGACCAATGCATTAATGTCTCCCAGTGTGATGCAGTAACATTTTGGCTTCAGCCATGCTGCAAGCGCAAAAGCTTATGAATTATGATATTTAAGCCGGGAGTATAGAATGGAGATACTGTTTGACTGCAGGAGGTAGAGATTTCAACTGGCACAGGCCTCACGTAGCAACGAACGTCCAACACAGCCACAAAGGACGAATACCAGGTCGGAAACACAAACTGCACCGTGACCCGGTTCTTCACCGTTACTTGCAGGAGTATCAGTCCGATCAGAATATCACTGTCGGGTAATGATCGTAATTTTGACAAAATTTGATGCCCAATCATTGCTTGATAGAGGTTGAGGTAAGCAAAGCGAAAGTGAGAAGCAAACCATTAGAGTCTAACGCTTAGCCACGTTTACTCGTAATGCCAGTTATTATTCACACAACCAATGCGCTAACCTTGGTGTTTTCATTTACCATCAAAACTGTTATACATCCTTGCAATATCATAAGACACCTTTAGCAAACAAATCATAGAAAGCTGCATTTTTTAATTTTAACCAAGAATGAATCCTACATAAACTGGAAACCCGCACAGGTGAAATTGTGGCGTGGCATATTGAGCAGAAATCAGAATGTTAACACCTTCGGCGCGGCGTGAATTCCGCTCGATTATTTAGTAGGTGCGGACGGCTTTGAATTGTTTTTACCCAACAGCTAGACTAAAAATTGAATAACGTAAAGAAGTACTTGTCTGATTGAGCTCAAATTTTCAAGTAAGATTTAATTTTACCAGAAGATCATTCGTGTAAAATTTGGTTGAAGACCAAACATGAGAAAAGTTATTCAGTCCTACGCAATAACTTGCAGCCGCAAATTTCTTAGGTAGGCTAAGCGCGTTCCTAGAGACGCGCTGGAACAACAGTCCGATGCGCTGGGAACAGATTCCAGTCGCTCGATAAAAAAATGAAGGACTCGTGAAGTTCTTCATGAATTAACTGCATAACCATTAGAAGAACATTCTGGTAAATTTTGGTTGCAAAAGATAAGATTTAGTTTTGAAAAAGTTATGGTGCTCGACAGAAAAGCTGCTCAATTCTGCTGAATAGGATAAAGTTTTGTAGCCTACGCGCGTCTGCAGTTACGACTGAAAGCATCTAACTCAGAAGCCTTTCGTTAAAATTACTTCAAATTTTCAGAGATGATGCCCATTGGTATCAAGATCGTACGTGAAAAAACTTTTTGCACAAATCCGAGTACACAAAATGTTATCCTACTGTCAGGACCTAAGTGTTTTGCAAAAAAACTAGACCTAGCACAATGTTGCTGAATACCAAACTGCGTAACTAAAAAAGTTCTTGCTTATATCACCTGAAATTTAAGGGTTATGCGGGTAGGTTTGGGGAACAGTATTGTTAATTTTCATTGCAAACTAATGAGTACGAAAAACGTTATTGTGCTCTATGGAACAACTGTTAGCACCTAACGGTTTTAAAAAGTCTTGCAGCCTAGGCTTGGCAAGATGTTTGATGCAAACTACATAACTCAAAAAGTTTTTGGTCAATTTTCATGAAATTGTCAGGATTCATGTGTCTAGGTATGAAGAACATTTGTGGAAATTTTTGTTGCAAAAAAACAAGTACGAAAAAAGTTATCAAGTTGCAAAGTGAATGACATATATATATATGTCATTCCGCACCCGGCGCATTTGAACGAATGACGTACATAATGTCAACCCGCGCCGAAGGTGTTAATAGGAGCATCCCCACGGCCTGCAATACACACTCTACATCAGGGGTCCAAACATTCGGCCCGCGATGCTTTTCGAGAATTTTCAAATATTTATGAGTTAAATTATGTAATTTATTTACCGGTATTTACAAGTGCTTGGCCTGCTAGTGAACAAGTTACTTTTAAACGAACACAGAGACTGCTAGAAACGATTTGCCTGTAACTCATGACACCTTTCGCAACAAATTAGATGTGAAAGCTTTTCCTAGTAAGGTTCAGGTACCGCCATTGTTGCGTCATCGTCATAATGCGGCCCTCGGGTTACTTAATCAGTCCTAATCTGACCCTTGGTTCAATTTGAGCTTGAGACCCCTGCTCTACATAGACTTAATAGTGAAGTCACTGGCATTCAGCATTACGTCATCATATATATTACGTCATATATTGAAAATTCAAGACCAATCTCACAAACATACCTGTTTCTGTAGCCAACATCGTTGTATATGTAAGGGCAATAATGATCAAAATGCTTGACACATCTATTCATAACTCGACAATGCTTCGCTCTCAAAGGACGCACAAGTCTGCAGGTATGACACAATCTCGAAAGTGGGTTTTCCCCTTGCTTCCACTCGTCATAAAAAGCAATCTGTTGAGAAAACGTAAAAACATAACGAACATACACTTTTTGTAAATCAAAGTTTTTAACGTCTCACCAACGTCAGCTAAAGATATAGGGGCTACAAATCGGTACTGCTTTCTGAAGGAAAAACCCTAAAGCATGGGAACAAAAAGCAAAAACTCTCATTGAGAAAAAATTTAAGTAGTGATATTTAAATTAGGTATTTTATGACAATGTAGTTAAACTGGAAAAAACAAATCATTCACGCCTGGATTTTTTTTTATATACGGCGTATTTTAGTGGAATTAATTTTATTTCACGTTCAAGCTTCTTGAATAAAGTAATTTGAATTTGATTTTACAATACACGCGCGCAATATGAACACATGCGTCGCTCTGAGGTCAGAAAAAAACAAGTAAGCCAGCCTTACAGTCTAATACGAAGACATAAAAAGGAAATGTGTAATTCGGAGGCATTGGTTTAGTAACAACGAGGGTAGTGAGAAACGCGGTAAACCTTGCATACCTGCTTCAATGCCACGTCGTAAGAATCAACATTTTTCGGTAAGAAACCAGGATCCATATTGTGAGCTTTCAATAAGCAGTACCACATAACAAACCTAAACAAAATGTTATTTGATTATCTACTTGTAGAAACTTGTGCATAACGTACGGTATTATATAAGTATTGACTGCTAAACACGTAGTAAGCTATGTGAAAGCTTCTGCTGCCGTGTTCTTAAAACAGGGCCACGACCTTAAAATTGGTCGTTGTTGCAGCATCATCCAGGGCTCTGCACGTGAGATTTAAACAGGGCTCTAGATGATACTACGCCCCCTTGAAGTAATGGTCCTTTGTTTTAAGTCCCCTCTGACAACAAACAAGTTGTATAAGCGGATGTATTTGTTGGTTAATTTATTAATCAAACTTTCGATGTTGCAGAGCGCATAAGGGCTCGCTCCCCCCTCGCAATTTATCGACGCTTTTTGGGGAGGCACACCCCCGGTTAAGAACTACTGGTGTAGATGAAGAAAAGTGGCTGCAGAACGTAGTTTGAAAACGTTCTACTTTCACAGGATCTTTAGTGGGAGTGAGGCCAATGGAGGGAGCTGGCCTGCTGCGAGACATGCGAAATCTTTTAGACCGCAAAGCAAGCTTGCAGCGGACCAGAACATGATGTGTTTTGCAATCCATGGAGTGCATGCTGCGACAGCGATCCATTACGTTCAGCTGTCTCTTCTAGTGCATCGTTGAAACTACTTACAAATAATAATTTATTATCTTGTAACACACACAAAGAGAAATCCATTGTAATGAAACAGCATTTTCCCCTGCTAATCTCAAGTCAACTCCATGCATGGCCATTCGAGCAGATTTAATTAAATTGGCAGTTTTCATCGTTAAATATATTACATCAAGCCGAACTTGGCCATTAGCCTTACTTACGTGTTAATTACGAAGAAAAAGTGCATTTTTTGAAATTCCATAGTATATGGTAGAACTTTGAACAGGTACGCAGGGTATCCATAGCAGCAAGTAGCCAATAACAAAAACGTAAACGCTCCTTTTGTTTTTCCTGGCGGTCCGAAAAAAATTGTCCTGCAGAGGCAAAGACATACACACCAATAGTTTTCACAAATCGCATTTTACATTGTGGTCAGCTACCTTCAATTGTGGATCAACAAAACAGTACAAGCCGATACAATGCAAATCAAACATTCCAGTATGTAAGAAGAGGAAAATCCTTACTTGAAATCGATTGCCGGTAAGTAACTGCTTCGTTTTGACTTCGAACTGTCAAAATATTCAATGAGGTCTTTGTATTTGCGACCTTTGGCGAGCTTTACCGGGGTGTTGCCATTGTGATCCTCCAAGTAAATGTCAGCTCCATCCTGTCCACACAAGCTTGCATTGAAAATGGAATAAAGAAATACCCATACGTTACACACTAACTTGCTTTGTGAGCAGGATTTACACGTGCACGTGTTTATAACATCGCAAATAAGTCCGATGCACAATTGAAAAAGAAGTCTGATGCATAATTGCATACCCAAGACTACACTAATTTCGAAACAATACCAGAAACTTTTTAACAAATATTCGAACTTCGACAGGATATGCTCCATGTCTAAACGCTTAAAGAGTAGCACAACACAAATCGACATTTTGAAGCAGAAAAACGATATGTCTTTAAAAATGTAACTTACGGTAGGTATAGAACACTCCGTAAACTACCGTTTATTTCAATAACAGCTACCCAGTGATGAAAAATTCTATAGCATTTTTCATCGAAAGTAAATGGATAGCTGTCATATAACTTCGACAAATTGCCAGTCATCGCACACCTTATACCGGGTTCCTTTTTGAGTAGATGTGTCATTTTATCTGGCATTCTGGTTTTTTATTTTGAAATTACCGAAAAAAATTAAGTCATATCGGTCAGAATGTCTGAAAATATAGGCTAAAACACTGCTATGTTGAGTTTTAATACAATTGTGAGACAAATGGTCGAAATGTTTCATTGACCAAAATGTCTCAGCAAAAAATGACCGAAATGTTTCAGCGAAAAGAACAGCTGGCATCTAACTAACAGTATCTTGTAACATACTGTAAACATGTAAAGTAGTTTTTCTGAACAAGTTCACTACCAACTAACACTACCGTCCTGGAAAATGCAGGTTTTGTCACAGCGTTAGTTCGCGTGAACACGGGACATAAGGGCGATACTAATGATCAGAAATCAGGAACGAAGCTTGAGAATGATTTGCCAAGACGACTGTAAGTGAAACATGGCAGGTTATTTTCTGAAGATGAGAAGCTGCGTACCATGAGTTTAAAACAGCACTGATGATGCAGCAGCACTGCTAAACGGAGGTGATTGTCTTTTATGTGGAATGTACTGCGCAGGATGCAAGGTGGTTTGCCGAAAACATATTTCGCAGTAGAATCAGAATGTTTGGAAATGAGCAACACAACGCTATAGAAGGATCTCTGAGTCATTTTACCCTTCGCAGGATGTTGCCCAGAGCACTTGCGGCGAAATTTCATAAATCTACTATATTATACGAACTCGTTGGTTCAATGGTATACTTTGGCTCAAAAAAACCTAGTAAGTAGCTCAAGAACACCTTTGGAATATTTCTTTAGAAAAAATCAGATCAGATAATGTTAATTAAAAAACATAACTGTACAACCGTCAAATCACAAATTTGTAGTGCACGGTTGGTTATGGTGTGTGCAACAGCGGCCTTAAAGGAAGTTGCAGATTTGACGAAACCTGCAACTGCAGAGCGAAGTAGACTCAAGAATCAAGATTAGGTGGATAGAGCTAATTGCCAGGAGCTTCCGAGTTTTCTGTGCTGTACTTGTGGTTGAACGCACTGCCATACGTTTTTGACAACCACCAGACAAAGTCATGGTAATGCATGTCGCATTAAACCACGTTCAAATATCACAGAGATGCTTCCAAGTGTCTTCTTTCACAAAAATTGCTTTCCCAGCCTACTTGACAAGTTTAACTTTTTCATCACCTGATAAAACATCAATGGCATTACTAAGTATGCAAAAGTAAATGATGTTTAAATTTTAGTAAAATTGTTGAATTTATGGAATTGCGAAAACATGATGTGATACCGTTGTTTCACTTTGGGTGATATAAAATGCCAAACATGAGCACTAAAATGGTAAAATTCATTTAAATTATGAAAGGACATTAATTGTTCGATATGAAAATTACATGACAAGTGTTATTCTCAATACTTCAAATAAGAAGATGCGGGGATCAAAAATCATGCTTATATGATGCGGTAACCTGCTCACACAAATGCGATGACAATCAGAAACGTGATACATTAAGGGGGTAGCGAACTTTTCCTCAGGAGTTGTTCAAAAAGTTAAAATTTCGATTGCTTGGGCGCTATGCTGAACTTTTTAAACCACTATAAAATCTATGAAATTTGATTAGCTTCAGGTTTGCGTTCACAAAAATTAAACGAACTTCTTGCACCAACATAATCATGTGTGTTGAGGTTTCTTTCATTTAGAGTAGCTCAATAACGAATCACATCATGCCGAAATACATATGCTGACAGATGTTTGTGGCTGCACTTGTGCATGTCTTGTTCTCCGTTGAAGACTGCGCCAAAAGTGATGTATCGTTTAGAGATGCATAAATAATCGTGTCTGCTAAACATAAAACTTTGTACGGAATCCAGTCGCCCCTTTTTCTGACTGCTTTGCCCAAATGATACCGCCAAGCCTGCGTCCACCACTGGTACCAAATATTGTTTTTTGTAAATTGTGACAAGCACAGAGCCTTTAATTTTAGAAATACCGCTAAAACCACATTCCCTACAAAAGTAAAATTACTATATAGCTTGTGTCACTGGTATCGTTTCGTTAATATAACTAAAATTAATATTGTTGGTAATGTGGCGGACATCGCCAACGCCGTAATACAGTATTACTAAATTAATACCACCAGATGATGTAGAGATCTGGCTTCTTTATGTAATTATTACACCTTTCTCAAAATTTTCGACTGGTTGCAACACCTGATGCTGAAACTGACGTACTTTCATCGGTTGTACACGCAGCTTAATTTATCGGTTTCAAGTTGTGAAGACGTAACGAAATTAGTCGTGAAGCATAGCCTGTCACTGAAATGCGATCGGTTTTACAACAAGACTATACAGCGCTATCACGTGACGTCGTAAACTAGCGACGTCACACTAACTTTAGAAGGAACTTTTGATATTTGCATTATCTTATTGTACAGTGGCGAACTGGCGAACGACTAGTGGAAATATCTAATACCCGCCAATCAATACATTTGAATTGCACAACAACTTACGGTTGAATTCCCTAGCCAAAAAGACCCACAGGTGAATATCGCTTAAAATCAAAACCATACGCAAAGCACATCATCGACGTAACCGAAGAAGAATGACTGCAAAAACCTCTCACCTCACTAATATTAATTCAAAGAAGTAAGGGCACCGAAACGCCAAATGACGTCTGAAACGTTTAGATTTTAGGGTTTCGCGAGGAATTCCAGCAAACTTGTACATGAGTAAGCGTCACTTTAATCGCAACTTCAAAGCATGCAATATGCACAGTTTTCATCAGCTGAAATTGCTGAAGCGTTAGAATTTAGAGCTTCGTCACTAACATGCATTCATTTAAAATTATTAAAAGCTTTTAACGAATACACATCAACTGACCCAGCAACATCGACGAATTCTTTGTTTGCTGCGCGTTGGCAAAGCTTTTACAAAAAAACAAAGTGATGTCCCGCACAGAATGCTGGTTTAGTGGAAAAAGATCTTATAATTTGTGTGGAATTGCAGTCAGTAAACCGCACCATCCTGGGAGTAAACATTGCGCTTTACATCCACGGTTTTTGCGGCTGGTAGAGAGTTGCAGCTGCGTCCCTAACAACATGACCAAAATTGTTACAATAACCATTGTCACAAATATTCCTATGCATCATTAATACGTTCGTCAAGCAACTGCGACTACTTGATTCAACATTTACGGATGAAACACCAAGAATAATGACGTTTAATTAGATCATTAAAAGTTAAAACCTGACGTAAACAAATTTTATCAAAGCCAGTCGCTTGATTTTGTCATTAAGGTGAGATCATAAACAACGTGTTTTTCGGTTTCTGGTAATTGCTAACATGTTTACTCATCATAAGTTTAGAGAACTTTCAAACTTCAAATGTAAAGTCGGTTCAGTTCAGTATGAGGTAATGCCATTTGCATGGCAAGTACTCAGCCACGAGCTGTCGAATCGCTAGATTACCTTTACTAGATAAAACAAGACATTTTCATGACAGTATAGAGTCTTTGAAAATTCGTCTCACACAGAAATGCTCCGTGCCAATACACCACAGTGTCTGGAGAGTTTGAACATAAGACATTCTTTTTAAAATCAGACTAAAAGTAGTTTTTGAGGAAAACTTGCCTGCTCACAAAGCAGTTGAACTGTTAAAAGATCTCCACTTAATGCAGCCAAATGTATTGGACACTGACCGAAATTGTCCTTTTGATTAGGGTCAAAACCAGAATATATCAGTAAGCGAGTCAACTCACAATGACCTGGAACAACAAACCATTTTTTCATTATCAAAAATATAATACTGACATGCGGATCTGTCGAAGTCGAGAAGATAAACACTGCCTGTTTTAAAATGTACTCCCAAAAATGCTACTGATTATGCTCAGCTTTTGACCAAAATTCTTGATTTGCAGCAGGTTGCAGAACAAATTGCTTAGCATGATTATAAGTGCAATTATCTGATGTAGGTTTTCAATAATTACACACAAACAATTAAAACATTTCTATCATAGATGGTTGTTCACGACTCTGTATCAATAGCAATTTAAAATTATTCAACAATCCATCTAACGTTTATGCATAACCCAACAAAGTAAACATTAACAAATACATTTGCAGTATGCTTAAAAACATGGCATGCTGTATCTTTCCTTAAACTATGCATAAGGTTTCAAAACATGTTTTGAAGATTTGTCAAACCATGAAAATTAAAAGATTTCCCAAAAAAATAGGAAATGAGAATCAAACAAGTCTATTTGTAGGCTGCTTCAAGCACCTGCTTTGAATACTCTTCCCCCACAAAAAATTGCACAATTCATGCCTGCCACAACATGAAGGAGGCTTACCTTTGAATGCAGCCCAGTGCAAAGCATTATCACCTTCTTTGTCTGTTATTTGAAGTCTTGCACCTCTTCCCATCAGAAAACCAGCAAGCATGGTCTGACCATACTGAGCAGCAATAATCAAGGGAGTGCACCCTTTATTGTCGACAGCATCAATCGACATTCCAGCCTGGTCAAAATGTCAATGATAGTATAACAATGATACTACATAAAAGATACTCTATAGTAAAATAAAATATATTTTTCAATCTTAAATTGTATTGTCATATGATCACTGTCCTATAAAGCAAAACACCACACATTTTATAAAAAATACTGGATAACCTAACCATCAGCAGCACCTTCACAAGCTATGCATGTTTAACATAGCTTATTCATCAACAGCAAACATCCATGCATGGTTTCTGTTATTAAGCAACATGTAAAATTCTCAACATATCGCACTTTCCATCTTTATTAAGAACTTTCATATTGCAGTATGTGTTTCTTACCTGTGTTTGTTTCTTACCACAACACACCTGTGTTTGTTTCTTACTACAACCAAAGGTGGCTGTTGTCTGAAACAACATCACTTAACAGCTGCCTGAGTGTGGTACTGTGTGAAAATAACTAACTATACATAACAACAAAGAGAAAGTCAACATTGGTGGAATGAGGAAATAAAACTGCAGCCTGCAGAAGTCTTAGAAGACAGATGCAACTTCAAAAATCTTTTTGTAAAAGCGTAGACATCTTCAGCACAAGCTGTGAAGTATCAACACACAATCGTGGAAAAGAAGTTCAGACATGATTGTTTCTAGTATGTTTATTCTTGTCACAAGAACAATGTTCCCAGTTCAGCAACTCTTTCATAGCAGTGATAACTGATGGTCTCACACATCTAAAAGCACCTCCTATTGAGAGAGCTTTGGACATTGTGCTCCCAAGACATTCTTAAGGTTGTTTCTCCAGGTGATAACAGATGTTGCAGAGGCATGCAAAAACTCAGTTTTCTTTCTTACTTCATACGTATTGACAAAATTTCAGCATGTCAGAAAAGAGTGATGAAAACACAGGCCTAGTAATTACTGCCTTGTGTAAAAAGTGGGAAGTCTGGATTGTTCTGAGTTCTGGGCCTGATTGACAAAAGGTGGCTGTTGCTTTTTTATTCTGACACACATCTTTATTTCAAAAGAGCAGATGCTAGATGTGAACCAACTAAAGTGCCACTGGTACATAGCAGCTATTTTTGATGCTGATGAAAACTTGACATGCAGGAACAATTCAGAGCATCACTACTGGAGGACTGCTTTGCTGTGTGATACAATCCTTGCATAATGTTCCAGTAAAAGTCTTGGTATGCAGTCTTGCAAAAATGAACAGCATACAACCACAGTGGATGTGCAACAATGTTCCATTGACAATGTTGTCAATGACATAATCATGGAAATCAACATGGTACACAGAGAAGAATACTCATCTTAAATCTTAATCTGATCTATTTATGAACTTTCATGGGCAGCTATATGACATGTATTAGTTACAGAAGCCACCAAGACTTTACTTTAACCCTGGTTCAAGGTGCAGCAACTTGTGAAGATTACTAAATTTCTTGACAGATTCAAGCTCTAGAGTCAACATCTTTACAGGCCTTCTAATAAGAATAACATATAACACAAGTGCAATATGAGACATCAGCCATATCACTCAATTAACATACTGACATTCATCATGCTTCAAAACTCTGTTGGCTGATTAAATTGGTATGAATAGCCTTCTTTCTATAGATACTGATAAAAAGACATATTGGCAGACTTTTTCAGATGAAAATATAGTCTAATGAGCTCAGACCCAAACTTCCAACCATTGAGCCATATACTTTTTATGCAAGAACTATAAAACTGCGCTGATGGTACAAGACAGCATTTTACCCAAATACATGCATCAATGCTTGGGTAAAATCGGCATAGTAAAACTCATTGAATGAACTTCTGATCTGAAAGGCATACTAGTAATCACATTTACAAGTAACTACAGTACTCTCCGCATGTGAGACATGAAAGAAATCTATCTGCAAAATTGTAATAAGTAGATTTCATGTAACACTATACATCATCTGTCCTAGAATCTTATTCTAATAGAACGCATCATCAGTCGTTGAATCTTATTCACATTTACAAGCTTAGCACTTTCGTTCCCACGCCACATGGATCCACATGGTTGGTTAAAGTCAACAAAAATTACACACCACATAGGTCAATGTTCATGGACAAAATGTTTTGATCTGGGTACTAGCCACAATCTTTATCTCTAAGTACATAGATCCACATATGTACACAACGAAGAGAAAAAGCAGGTATCAGATAATGTGATTGTGGTGGAATATTCCGGACTGCAACTGACTGTCTGGTAATCAGTACATTTTTTCTGGGCAAACCACCCAGGAAAGGAAGTGTTAATTGACACAAAACAAAAGATATAATACAGTTGAATAACACAACTTAAAATGCTACTAGAAGTGCACAGTAAAATTGATGATGAAATATAACATGCTACTTTGGACACAAAATAAACTCATGTGGCACAAGCACCTATGGGCACCAAAAATATCATGGAGAGGAAATCATGTGAAAATCTATCACAACACATTTACAATCTAACAACAGCAAAATGCACAATATGTAGAATTTTGTTTGGATGCATATTTCTCAAATTAGGATTTTAAATTAGGGGTGTTGCCAAGGCTTTTCTTTGATGTGCTTATCAAGCACCAGTCTACAAAAGATAAGCAAAAAGCTAATCATAGTTTACCCAGGGTTGAAAAAAATCATGATTTTATTTAAATCAGTTTTTTAGGCTTTTATGATATTTTTAATTTCATGTGCAAGGGCTGGCCATCTAACTCGTAAGTTTTAAACTTGAAGAAATTATTTTAATACAACGTCTTTGTGCTTGGTGAACTTTAAGTGTCACATGAACTAGAAACTGCTTAACTTTCATTCAAATTTTGTTTGTGCTTATGCAATATCCCTTATTGCAAATTTGTTCATAACACCAATACTGGTATACGAAACAAAATTTTTAAACTATATTCAAACCATCACTTTAGCAAATTCATTGGCATGCATGGCATGTTAACACCTAAGGAGCGGAGTGGCTTTACCTTTGAGACACACGTGAGTGAGTCATTTTTATACCATCACTTTGCACCACCATATCTTGCCAGCCAATTTCTAGAGAGCTGTTCAAATGCTCTAAAGATGCGGCAAGTCTTCTAGTTTGGATTAAGCAAAATTGGGAAGTTTTGGATTTGGGGCTTTGTGGGTAACCTCATAGATGGGATAGGTTTAGGATTTTTTTACCCAGGTTTTAAGAGTCCTGGGCGCCAACGACAATTTTTTGAGTCAAATTTTAGTGGAAACTGGGCTATAATATGAGTATTCAGTGCATTTGATTGGACATCTAGCATTTTTGGTTCAAAAGTTAGGGCCAAAAAATTGATAATTAACATCTTCGGTTCAGGGTGGATTTAGCTGTAAGTCCCATATTTTGCAGGTTGCAAAATGGCGTGAAAAATAGTGGCTCAATGCGGGATCTCCAAGCACGGTGTATTCGTACACCGTCACCAAAGGTGTTAATCAATTAGGGGATTAATTGATTAATTTGATATCTTCAGGCCATAACTTTTGAACCAGAAATGACAGATAGTCACTCAATGAGCAACTGCAACTCAATCGTTCTTCTCCGCAGTGATTTCGCAAGTATATTTACAACACCGCCATCTTTGATAGACAGCTCTCCACAGACACAGTTGTGCAGCTGATTGTCAGCTTCGATTTTATAAGTGTATGTATGTATGGATAAACAGCTCTCACTGTCGTATGGCTGACATTTACTGAATGTTTGACAAACTAAGTATCTTTTTCAGCACCATGTTCCTAAGAACAAATATCTATTGTGATGTAATAAATGCGCTGTGACCAACAGCAATGATAATTTGGAAATCTTTCCTTGTGTGTTTCAACAATGAGGTCAATACCACTATCTATTCTAAATAGTTAGTTGTGCTCTAGGCTACTAGCCCTACCAACCAAGTTTGATTGATTGGATTTTAGGCAGAGCTCGATCGATAAGGCTTTTTTGGGCCGATACCGATGTTATTATTTTTCATTGCCGATAACCGATATTTTGCAACACTCAAACCACAGTTGAAAGACAATACTTCAGTGCAATGAAGAAGCGTATAACATTGAATTCTGTGCAAACCTGGTTCACTAAGATAGTGAAAAACCACGGATTTGTTTGAAGGCAGGCATCTGCTTTCCGTGCAAAAACTATAGCGAATGTTACGTCATAGACCAGTTCTTTGGGACGTTTGTGGAGTGGTCTGAATATTCCGCACTACTTGATGCAGTCGGACGGCTGCGCGCCGTGAGGAACCGTACAGAGAATTTGCGATAATTAATCATAGACAAAGTAGCAACTTGGGTTTCCGAACACTTTGTGCAGAAAACTAGCATAGCGGCTTTTATGAGCAAATATTGCCGATATACTGTATATCGGCAGAATTTTGCCAATATAATACTTTGGCAACATCGCAGAATTCATCATTCGATTTCTAGTCTTGAGAGAGAACGTAGTTTTATGCTGAAAAGTGATATCAAATGCTGCCCTTTCGCGACAGACCCCTTTTTTCCAGGCTATATGCACCACTGTGTGAGACAGTAATATTCAACTAAATTCTTGCACTGATATGCCTAAGCATGGATGCAAGAGAAGTGGAAACTTCAACTTCTTCAACTGGAAACTCATATTAGACAACATTCTGCTGCAACACTTCCTCTGATGTCACAAAAGCTATTTTTATGTAAAATGTTTTCCTCCTGGGCCAATTCAGAAAGATGTCTAATATTAGATTGAATTAAACAAACCGATGATCGTTCTGATTTCAAACAAGCTTTCGCTTGTCAATGCAGCATAAAGTCACACAAACATTACGTTCTTGTCTCTCAATATTATTTGAATGCAACCTGCCACTTTTCATTCTTGTAATCTTTCCAAGTAACCCACACAGGGATTTAATTCTTTTGTTGAGTGATGAACGAAAAGTTGTCTATAAAGTGATGATCACCCGACTTCAAAAAAGCTTTCGTGTCAGCACGACAAAAAGTTAAGAAAATGTTATTCTGTTGTGTCTCAATGCTGTTTTAATGCAATCTGCAACTTTTTTAGACTTTTAATCTGCACAAGTATACCTAGAAAGAGATGCACATTTTTTAGTGAGTGACAAGCAAAAAGTTATGAAATATAAGTTTGAAGTAAGCAAACAATTGCCCAGAATTTAGCCCTGGTTTCTTGTATCCTTGGGTTTTTTTCAGTCATTTTTCAGTCATAGACCAAAACGTTTTTGAAATGACCAAAAAAACTAAGTCATTTTGGTCAGAATTTTGAAAATTTAGGCTGAAAAACACTGTTATATGGTGAGTTTCAATACAACTGTGAGATAAATGACCAAAATGTTTCAGCAGAAATGACCGAAATGTTTCAGCGAAAAAAAACAGCATGTATTGGTTCACTTTACTTTGGTAACATTAGCATTCACTTGTACCTTACTAAAGTCACTAAATATTTGTACTTAAATTTGGTAAGTTAGGAATGCTACTGTGTACTTTGTAATTGAAGTTACTGGGTACTTTGCTGGATATTTGCCCCAAGAGAATGCAGCTAATGGCACTAGTTGTGAAAATGAGGAAGCTGCAGATACAAAAGCTGGCAACCTTTGTTTCAAGAGTGTCATTCTGGGCAGGGTTACGCGAGTCGTAAGGAGTCGGAGTTTTTTACGTGGAGTCGGAGTCATATTCCTAACAACAATGGGAGTCAGAGTCAGATTTTTTGTCCACTCCGGATACCCAGTTGGATCATTTTTTACATCACACTCCTAATTGGGAAATACTGTTGAAATGGTAAAATTTCTTTTGAAACTTTTGTTGAAAAAGAGATTTCTTGCTGTGTACCATGATTTCCATTGATTTTAACAGCGAAATTTCATTTCCTTTATGTTAAGGAGCCGGAGTCAGGAGTCGGAAAATTTGGAAAGTCGGAGTCTGATATTTTACCTCCGACTCCGCAACCCTGATTCTGGGTTGGTCTTGCCTTAAAGTTGCATGTTTGCCACTTCACCTACTTCAAAAAATTGCCCAGTAGTCAATGGATTTTTGTCGTGTGAAATCTCCTGATATAAAAGTGTTAATAATGAGTAGTTTATATGTGTTTTGCGCACTTGTGTCTGATGATTAATGACACACAGAACTTGGTAGCAAACCCAAATTAAAATCTGGATTCCAAGAAATACATAGGCTTGCTGATAAGCATCAAGCACTCTATCACAACAGCTTTCCCTGAATCAGACAAGTTGTATGAGCTTATTTTTACCTGAAGTAGAATGTCAACAACTGCCACATGACCATTAACACATGCCCAGTGAATTGGTTGTGCACCCAACTGGTTTTTTGCTGGAGTGTCAAGTGCAGCCTGCAAAAAATAGAGAAAGCGTAACAATGCATACACCCATGCCATCTACATTTCATGCTTCAGATACTTATCTAGCCACTTTGTCAAGAACTATGTCAACTAAACATCCAGATAAAACACACTACTGCATGCTCAAACAACAAAATTCATAATAATATCAAGGCATCTGTCTCCGCAGGCATCAAGAATCTAGGGCAGTAATTCCCAATCCAGACACCTTGCTGGTACAGCAGGGTGTCCACAAGCTATAGCTCCATTTTACATGACAATGCTTGCAAAATTTTTTGTTCTGGGTAAGGTAAAAATTCTTTCACAGGGATGATTTCAGTTCATTGATTCCAAACGTGAAATTAGTATTTCGTAATTGTGTCAAGTTTTCATGATATTGCACTATATTGAACTAAACAACTTGGGTGCTAGGTATCTGAGAAAAGGAACATGATGTACTCAGGGGCCCACATGTCATAAAAGGTTGGGAACAACTTATCTGAGGGATAACACAAATTATCTTCCCTCAGTCCAAAATTTCTTTCATGAAAAATAACATAGTCTAAAGGTAACATGCTTAAAATAAGCTTTTGCCAAAATCACATTATACACATAATGTGATGTGTAACACATTTATCTTACATCACAAAATCAGGTCTTTTGCAGTATATAGGTAGAAATAATAGGCAGTCAAGCAATGTGGTAAATAAATCTTTTATGGCATTCTTTTAAAAGCTAAAACCAGCATGCATGCATACAACTACGCACACATACTGCAAACACTTTATTCATAGTGCGCAGACAAAACTCACTTTGATTTGAACAAAATATCGTATGACATGAGTGTGTCCTCCCAAAGCTGCCCAGTGCATGGGTGTATGGCCATCTTTATCATACTGCAACAAAGCTGATAAACCTTGAGCATCAATAATATCTTGAACTGGTATCAGAAACCTGTAACAGTTTAAATAAAGATTACAGAAGATCATGTACACTATGATTCAGGAACAAAATTTAAGTTCCTTATTTAGCAAATCACTACAGACTGTTGACCATTAACCCTTTGAGACCAGGAAAGCCACTAAAATCACCTTTTTAGTCATAACTTACAAACTGTTTGTGCTAGAGACAACAAAAGGACATTGGGATTTTGATGCGCTTTCTATAAAAAATGTACCTTTGCATTTGAAATGTTTGAGAAAAATTAATTTTTCCATTTTGTTTTTTCAATTTTGTTTATTTTTGTTAGTTTTATTTTAATTTGGTATCATGCTTACCAATATGCATTATCAATCTGCTTTTTCGGCATAGAAAACTTAAAAGTAGTCTAACTAACCAACAGCAACAAAACACTTGCTCAGTGGTTGAGACAATTTTGATAACACTATTACAAGCTGGATGCAACGATGCCAACCTTTTCAATGACACTGAAAAAAACTAACGCAATACATGAAACAGCTTGAAAACTTTGCTGGACCAAATAATCTTGTAGTAGTCACTACATCTACATAATCGTAAGACTTCCCATAAGTTTAGTGTTACATACATCATTTCTGAGGTTTCCCAAACTAGTGTTACCTGCAGAATATCAAAGGCCTATTAAGATATAACAAAAAATAAAAAGTGTCTAAACCAGTGAATCTTAACCTCTCTTTACCATGCCCCCCTCAAGTAATCATACTTCGTTTGAAACCCCCCTGACATTCAATAAGTTGAAAAAGCAAACGTATTTACTGGTAAATTTACTGATCAAATTTTGCATTTTGTAAAGCGCATAAGGGCTCGTGGCCCCCTGGAAATTTATTGACACCCTCTGGAGAGGTGTGCACCCCAGTTAACACTTTGGCATCTGGCTGCTTTCGGGGATTTTCGAAAAAACACCGCCTAAACACATGTGGCTTTGTGCGGGAATTTCTTCGGTCCAGTATGCTCTACAGACCCGGTAAAAGTCTCTAAAGACGCGGCAAGTCTTCTAGTCTGCACTTGAAAAAAAATTTTTTGCTTGGGGGTGTGGGCTTTTTGTGAGTGACGTCATAAGTGGAGGACTTTTTGGCCACCTTGGCTCACTTTGCCTGGCCCTGGGCACCACCGTTAGATGATAGTATTTCGCTGAAGTTTTTACTGGAAACTAGGCTACAATCCAAGTCTTTTGATACTTTGGATGACCTGCTGGGGTTTCAGGTTCAAAA
>JGI24021J15306_10001898_pt1 | contig 21512 bp, 7 predicted proteins | sample Ectturendosymbi1_FD_15306 | JGI IMG/M metagenome (IMG submission 15306)
TACTAGGTTGCACTATCATTATATAGGGATAAGTGAACTACGATAATTCGCTTGTGGTGACTATCACAGTGACTTGTTACTCATGGGCACCATCTAGCGGTCACCATTGATTTACATGTGGTGCCATCTACCGACCGCCACAGGGGTCAAACGGGCATTTTTACCCCCTGGAAACGGTCAAAGGTAGTCAAAGCAAACCAATTCAAGAATTTCAACGTAATTTAAAACCCTACTTGAATATTAACTAAATACAAGAATTTTAATGCTTTGTTTCCGGTTTGCTCATTTTAATCACGTATATTGTTGACTGCAGCGAAGGGCAAACGTTCAAAAATCCAGTTAAACGCAGTGCTGTGTTGAGACAACCGTGATAACTGCGGCTGCTGATGCACATTGCACATGCTCCTTGTATGCCACAGGGCGGCAAACTGCACAGCATTACGCTACGATTGTGCCGTCATATAGACTATGGCTAGTGTCTGGATTTTGTGATGTAACACTTTTCCAAACCAGCATCCATAAGACTGCAGTTGGCTCGCTCGCTGGTCGCAACATGCGAACAGAATGATTTTAAAAGCAGTGAGATTCCGTTGGTTTTTCTGCAGATCAGGATTGCTGAAAGGCAATGAAGTTACCAGCAAAAACTTTTCACTGCGGTAGTGTATACTGTGACAAGTTTGAGCAGGGTGAACGACAGTTTTTTAGAGTTTATTGGGCTTTCGTTTTGCTAACTCGGTAACTGAGCCTTAAAATGACAGCACAGATCCGTAGGTAGACAGCTGCTTAGTTAGTGTGGCACTAGTGATTGAAACTGAGTGGACTAGACTTTCGCAAAGTACTGTTAGATGAAACTTTCAGTTGATCGTAAAGAGGAACTACTTGAAGAGGTGAAGTTTTGTTAATGTATCGCAATATACACCACCACATTTATTGCTCTTTACAGTACTCTTACCAGTAGTTAGTAGGAGGCACGTAGCCATGGGCATTAGGTGAACACATGATCTCGCCATCTATATTTCTCATGACGATTGTGCGTGAATCCTTCATGTGTTTATTCTTTGCAACAAGTGCCGGCGCCGTTAGAAAAAACAACAGTTGACTTTTAGCATCATTTCCACAGCAGGGTCAGGACGTTAACAAGCTGTATTCATTCATTACCGATGCACATGCTCAACTTTTGCCAGTATGAACCGATTGTTGTCGCAGCAACAAAACATGAATTAAGCAGAAATCTAAACTAGCGCAAATGCTAAAATGTCAATTTTTCACAAACTTGCTTCGGGATATCCCAAATTTGGTATTCGAAAAATGGGCTACAGTAGGCTACAACTGACATTGTTACGGAACTACTGTATTTTCGTGAATGCTATTTCTTTAGGACAAAATGTGAAAACAAATGTTTTATTACAGTGACTTTATTACAGACTACCGTCTTGAATAGTACAGACTATAAGGGAATCACAGAACACACGACAAAAGCTTTTTTATGCTGTTGCATTTCTTCCGACAAAGTTTCTTGGCTGCATGGCCCTGGTGGGGAAATAAGTTTTGTTGTCTTTGTTGTTTATACCAGTCCAGTTCAGTTTACATGATTATGCGAGTTGATTTTTTGAGTGTTGCATTCAGGGCCGGCCCTAGCGGGTGCGGGGCCCAATGCAAGACCCAGGCGCGGGGCCCCTCTGAGCAGTGGTGTTATTACGTCACTGTGTTGACTCAAACGTGCTATGACCTTTTTGATGAAGATATTTTAGCAAAATAGCTATATGAATATCAAAAACGACGGAAAATTATTGGAGTTGATCTGCATGTAGGCTACATGATAGCACAACAGTTTCTTTTATGGGGAGTGGGCATAGCTCATATGTACCCCAGCTACGGTCATGTTTATGAGTAATAGCATGTTGCTGCGGTGGATATTAGACAGTGTATCGGTACCAGGGGCGCAACGTGGGGGCCAAGGGAGGCACAATTCCACCGGCGCCAAATCACTGTAACGGGCGCGGAATGACTGTGCAGGGCCGCCGAAAAGTCCCAAAAATGTCAAAAGTATATTCTTCAATGCTGTACTGGCGCGCAACCAGGGGGGGACATTTGGGGCATTTGCCCGCCCCGGAATTTTCTAAACATTGCATANCAATTTTGACATTTGAAAAAACTTTCAAAAATTAAAGTTGAAATTTTGTATTCTAATCATTTTTAAGAAAAGTTTTACTTAAATTTTTCTTTGTCTTACTGGTTAATCACCTCCTTACAAATTTATCTTGAGACAGGCCATCTGAACGAAAATTTCCTAAATAATTGGTATTTAACCACAAATATGCTGAAATTGGGAGATCGTTTAAAATGTTGGTAGCCTATTTCTAAGGCATTTTTTATTCTTTTTTTTGTGTACAACTCTGAAATTTTTCAGAAACGCAGTGTGTGTGTACGTTTTGATTTTGTTTCTCGCCATCTCTTGAGGAAAAATTTGCATGCACTCTTGAAACTTCAACTATAAATACTGCATTGCTATCACACCAGTGGAGCAAAGTTTGCACCCAGCAGACTAAGCCTGGTGACAGAAACAGCACAGCCTACTCATATGTTCATATTGTATTAGCTTACGTTTACCTGGGGTTACTGTAGGCTACTATTTAAGGATTTTTGCTTTTATGTTCAGTGCTTAACCGTTGCAGGGGTTTCACAGTCAAGCTCTAAACGTTGCAAGGGAAATTCGAAATTCACAAAGCGTAAAAGTTATTAGGTGTTGTTTAGGTAGTCCTAGCAAAAGTGGCTAGGCCCACCCACATCTGGTGGCGAGCCTGGCCCAAACATTCGTAACAAAGTTAAAGTTGCATTCCTGTTTAGACACCACGAGAGGGGGGTGCAGCCGATGCGCCGCTCCGAGGCCCACAAGAGTCTAAGGGTCCCATGAACCTCAATGTTAAAAAAGGAAAAGGGCAATTATGCACGAAGTTTTTATTGTTACGCTTTTTTCATACAAATTTGTGCAAATTAATTCGCTAAAGTTGTAGTTTAAGTCGATATACAATGTATCGCCATTTCTTTTGATGTGTGCTTGGGATTATATCAATTGCTGCTGTTTCCGCACTATGTAATGAGTAACATGACGGAATGATCGAAAAATATTTTTATGACGTTACATAGGAGTTTAATCAGCTTAATAGTGTTATAGAATAAAGCCAGTTCTTTCTTTTGTATGTAGTCGAGAGCAGGGATACATATTAGTGTAAAATCAAATAACTTCAAACAATTTACAATGTAAAATGGACTTTCACGCAAAATCAAATTTCCAGACAAAATGAAAAATTTAAATTGCTTTCAGCAAGTAAATTCTTTGTGTAGCATGTGTAAAATATAGGGGCCCTTTTTTGATGTAACGTGAACAAATATAGGGGCCCTTTTTCAAGACCACATATTGTGCAAATGACATATCACAATTTGTGCAGTGTTTTGGGGCAGCTTTCTGCGATTTTGACTCGGTCCCTAAAGTCTTATGCCCACCCCTGGTTGAGAGTTGTACATGTAGGAATTTCTGTGATTTTTAATGGCAGATGTCATACCTAGGAAGCAAAGTTGCATTGTTACGCGTTGGTAACACTGAATTATACCCAAACAGCCATTGCAAAAGGTATGCTAAGAAGACGAGACTTGGTTTACAGAAATATTTGGTGCATGCTGAGTTTATAGAAGTTCAAGTACAGTGTGACGCCGCCCTCCAGAGGCTGGTAGAAAAGCTAATAATGTGCAAAAAATAGCCAAAATATTGGACTGTAGAAAACTGGAAAAAGTGCTGCTTTCAGATGAAAGTCATGTTTTGTTCCGGGGAAACACAGCAGATTTATTAGGATCAGGAATCGTGAGCACTTAAGCCCTGCCCATTGCAATGAGCTAGTCAAGGAACCCAAAAAGATGTTCTGGGGAAGTTTCAGTTTTTCAGTAGTGGCTTCACTTATGTCAATTCAGGTATGATGAAATTATACAAATACATTGATGTAATTGAGAGAAAAGCCATTCTAGGTATGAGAAAGGCATTTCCTGATGGTGGAGGAAATTTCCAATAGGATAATGTCCCGTGCCTTTCATCTGAGAAAGTAAATACGATTTTCAGCAAGCAAAAATTTATAATGTGTTAGATTGGCGTAGAAACTTGCCAGATCTTAACCCCATTGAGAATGTGTGATCAATAAGAAAATCCCGGTTACAAAAATTCGATTGTAGAACTATGACCAAGCTAATAGACGCCATCATTCAAGTATGGCATCCAGGGTTGCGGAGTCGCAGGTAAAATGTCTGACTCCAACTCCGACCTTTCCAAAATTTCCACTCCAACTCCGACCTTTCCAAAATTTCCAACTACGACTCCTTAACAGAAAGTGAATGAAGTGTGACGGCCAAGGATTTTGTAGCAACTAACACTCAGTGGAAATCGTGGTACACGGCAAGAATTCTCTGTTTCAACAAAAGTTTCATAATTGTACCAATTGAACAGGAATTCCCAACTTAGGAGTGTGATGTAAAAGTGATCCAATTGGACTTCCGGACTCGGACAAAATATCCGCCCCCTAGTGTCGTTAGGAATCCGACTCCACCAAAAAGCCTCCGATTCCTTGGCACTCCGCAACCCTGAATTGGCATCGCGACAGTAAATCAAGTAAAAATTTCAAAAACTGTTAGAATCCATGACAAAGCGAGCACCGAAATTATTCGTCTCCTTCTATCACTGTATTAGGTTTAAAAGCAGTATTAACTTTGCTTTGCTAGTGAGAATTACTATAGCCTACTTATAATGTTAAATTTGATGTATAATTGTGAAATTTGCAAAACAACTGTGTGTTATATGCATTATTTGAAATCAGCCCGAGACCTTTTGAAATTTAGTAATAACATTGGGAAATGTTTATGATGTAAAATGCCGAATAAAGCGTATCATTTTCTAGTCATAGTGTTGAAAAGCTAATGAAGCTCTTAATTAGTTGTAATGTATAAGGGGGCCTAAAACAGTTCTCGCACCAAGACATTTTATTCCTCTCAAGAGCCCTGTTCCTGCTGCATTCCTTTCAAGAATATTTCAGTCGGCAGACGAAGTCTCGTATCTACAATTAAAGCAATAGCATCATTGATTAAATGCATCTTGACAATAGTCTCTTGTATCTGACAGCTTCACCACTTGCAGTATCGTCTGCAGAAATTATCCCACAGCAAATATATTCAACTGAAGTTTGAACAATCTTGATAAACGATTTGATGAAACTTCTAAACCAAGACGAAAAGTTAGGCAGGTTTACTGGTAGCCTATACATCTGACACAATAAAGCCATGACTGCACTAGATGAATGCGGAACCAGGTGTTTATATTAGGCTACTAATTTTTACTCTGTCCTGATCGTTGGGTCTGCATCTTGATTAAAAGCAGGCCCGTAACCAGCTTGGGACACCAGCGGGGGCGAAGAGTTTTCTGGGAGGGGCCCAAATTTTTAAACTATGTCCAATAGTTTTAAACTATGTCGAACACATTTTTCCAAGGGGGCGAAAAAAATTTTAGTGTGGGCCTTGCCCCCTAGTTACGGGCCTGTTTAAGACTAAGAAGTTCTCATTTTCGGAAATGTTGCGAAAAGAACATACCTGTGACCGTTTGCGAAAAACTTGTACCACGGTTGAATAAGCGCGATGACGTCATCGAATGCAAGTTCATGAAAATTCCCCCCCCTCGAAATGAAGAGTTGGTTGCGCCCCTGATGCAGTACATTTGCTTCCGAAAGACCTCAGGTTCGAACCGAACCTGGGGCGCCAAAATTGCTTCTTGTCCCGGGCGCCATCTAACCTCGTTGCGCCCCTGACCGCTACTACTGGTAATCAAATCGAAAGTTTTAAAGGAAGCTCTGCAATGGAGCGGCGAACGCAAGTGCAAAGCTACGTCAATTAAACCGAACTGACAAGCCAATTGAACTTACAATGCAATTATTTCGCACTTGTTGAACGACACTTTCCTTCGAAAAACAACTGACTTGGAGAAAACTGTTAACATTAACTGATTGCTTATCCAGCTTTCGGTAATCACAATCTATCGCAGACGCTTTCTTGCAAAAAGGCAGGCCTGGGCGTATGATCAACTATCCGCTTTATGACGCAATACAGGAAAAATGCAGACTTCACAAGAGAGCAACACATGCATCTGCCCAAAGTTCCCAAAAGCCTAAGTTTATAGAACAGGGGTTCCCATCCTTTCTCTAACCATGTACCTCTTTAGCATTTCGATAGATGAGCATGTACGCCTAAAATTTCCTATGACAAAAAAGCTGAGTAAAATACCAAAAATCTACCGAATTTTTAATAGAACTTTTAGAATTTTGGAAATATAAAGGTAGACTCCGTTTTTATGTCTCAAAGTTAATTTGTCGCAAATGTACTCCTTCGAAACCTCTATTATAGAATTTTCTCATTATGCATGAACTTGGAATGTAAACTGTTTTTAATGAATTAGAAATGTAATTTACACAGATTTTTCAACAACCACGTCACAGATGTAGAAACACTTATCGAACGCAATACTGTATAATAATGCGCATGTTTGATTGATGAAATAGAAGCATACAGCCGCCCAATATATTAATACACAGGAACGAGTGTGCTGGATGACATTCACACTTTTTGCCTTGCCTACCTATGCTGCAGAGCAGCTTTAAGTGTCCTTCACGTTTATGAACCTGCATGGACATTAAAGTGGTGTTTTTTCTACCGACTTACGCTCGCAAGTAGGCAAATCACAATAAACGTTTGGTGGGGCACCAAACTATAAAAGTACTTGCACAACCGGCATATAACGCGGAACGAATTTGTGAATAAAGGGAAGAAGGCAAATTTAAGTGCCAACACTTCACAAATATTTTCCCTGGATTGAATGAGATTTTTGGCATCCACAGAATCAATCTCTCATCTTTTGTCGTTTGTTTCAATGTGGTACAATTAATCTTATTTCGACAAACTGATAAAATATCTAGTCTGTGTCAAAATCTGACAATAACAAACAATCTGCCCAAATACCATGGCGCGGGGCCCCCTGAGGCGCGGGGCCCAATGGATCGGTTGCATCGGCTTAAGACCGGCCCTGGTTGCATTGACTCCTGCATCATAAATTTATGAAACACTTTTGTCGAGATCTAGGAAACAGCAAGGAGATATGTTTAAAAACACAAGCCACGAATAACAGGAAACGAATTATGCCGTGACAACAGACTGCTGTTGCAAAAAATGTTGTAACAGCAGTATTTTTCATTGCAGTTGGTTTGTAAGAATGACATATTGGCAGTGACAGATGAGAAAGTTTCGTTTGTCGCAAACTCACTTTCTTATACTCTTGACATCATAAAAAAGAACACCATGACGTTTTTTTCAATGAACAAATCTATGTTTAAAGTTGTTGAAAACATCATTTATGAAATTAAGTGCAATATCAAAGTGGACGAAGGCGTATGATTGTCATTCTTGTTGCGTTTGCTTTTCACCACAAGGAGTTTTTTTCCACGTCAGAGGTTACTGCTTTCACTTTCGTAGAACGGGAGTCATTTTCACCAGACATTTTCCGGTCATTGATTTTGGTTTTGCGATCTGCGGGCCACTAAATGTTCATTGTTGATTCAGTGGAATCTCCAAAGTTTGATAAAACGGTAACTTCTTTTTGCTTTTCACTTTACTGAAATTTCTCAAATTTCTTTGAACATCAGACGAATTTCCAGACCTTATTTTACACGCAAGATACACTGAAAGTGGCATGACTGTTACTTAAATTTTAAAACCTAACTTGCGCAACATCTCATTGGAAACACCAGAATGATTACCGCGTGCAAAAGTAATTCGTTGATTTGCGCCCTCTCCTGAAAAATTTCTAGAGAAGTCCTTGGTCGCCTCTCGGCTTTTTCATCAAGTCTCGCTTTCGAAGATTAAAGGAAATGTTGTCCCAGGAAGTTAAGGTTTTGACTTCATTGCAACCTCTACTTGCTGTACATCCTGTACGAGTGTACCTCTTGCACCCTCTTTAGTTACAGCTGTTCTACAACGCATTTACTGAGTAACGTGAACTTACGAGAGGCTACTCGCTACTGTCCCACTACAACGGTGCATGTTTTACATGCCCAGCATATTATACAGACATTGCGTATTTTACACTGCAAATTCTGAGAACTTCCCTTCTGTGGGGATCCTACATATTCTTGCATACCTGGATATTTGACTCACTTGCATTTTTCACAATCTGAGACCAAGGTGTTCAACGCAGTTAACGTATTGTGACACCAAGATATCATTCTTAGCCATGCATGTCTCACGGCCTCTGCATATTTTACGCGTCAGAGTTGACCCAGCATCGCTAGCGAAGACTCTAGTTATGATCTACCAATCTGAAGATGCAGTTCTTAGACCTGATGTGATCACGATCAGCCTGCAAGCTGATCAGTGCAGTGGGAGAGCACGTATTTAAATCAACTTGTGCTGGCTGCGCCATCTGCCCAGTTTTTTTCCTAGTGGTATTAGTATACCGAGCAGTATTAAGCAGCGTTTCATCGAAAGGTATCGCATCGCCACTGTCGTGCCCAGCAAGGTCAGGCCCAAAACTTTTTGACTTGGTGGACCAAGCGCATCAGAAAATTTTTCATCTTTCTATATCGGGGCCAGTTTACACGCAAGGTAAACTACATCAAGGTTCAAACCACACAACAAGATTTAAATGCCTACGCAAGATACACGTTCACTGAAACACCAAAAAAGAACCGATGGCAAACAATCTCAAGAAAAATATATCCTAAAAAATAATCCCTACCTTGACATCAGGAAGAACGTAGCCTACCTTTGTACAAACCCTTGATTCGAAGGGTGCCACACAGTTTCTTTTGAAAACATGAGGAAGGAAATTTTGTCTGTGTGCTCAACTTGAAACGAACAAATGCGTTGCTCCGTCTACAAAATAGCCAGCCTGCCTTTTCAAAGCTAATATCAACTTCTGAGCTATGAATCCATAATAAAGCTACACCAGTCAGTCAATTGATAGCAACTTGTGACCACAATCGAGCAAGCCGTGCTGCAATGCGAGCTTATGTAAACAGAGCGTGAAATCACTGCATCGCCGTTTAAAAGGCTGGGTATTGGTGAAGGTGATTAAAGTTCGTTCATTGTGGCGCAGCAACCAGTGTCGATATTTGCGTTCTCAGTGGTCCTCTCGTCTTGCGAACTTTGCCTAATCAAGTATTGCCACCTGCAACTCCAGTTTTTTGATGATTTCTAAAATCGTTTCAGGCCTTGCAAAAAGCTTGCGGATTGCGCTTATGTTTTTATTTTGACTAGCATTTTGTTTACTTTTTCAGTCTCCCACTTAGCCCAGCGTAACCCACTGCATCGTGCGATTCAAAATACCTGTTTAGCACTAGAGTTCTATATGTTTAAGGCCACTTTTTGAAACGCTGCTAAGCGTAAATCCCAGGTATGAGTGAGTACGCGAAAGAAAACATTCAACCAGTTTGTCACATATACCTCAACTCCCCTGGAATCGACTAACCTGTTGAACGTACGAAATACGTATTCAATTTCCGTCTTTGAAGATATTTGATTGCAACAATATTGATGCCCATAATAAGCTATTTGAAATAAGTTTTAATGTCCATTGCGGTCTATGGTTTTGTATTTATGTTGACCGGTTCAAACCCAGCGCAGCGGAACTTACTTTCACGCAACACAACAAAGCCACCGCAGCGATCAAGTTTGTTGAGAAAGATGTAAAGCGTATGATCCGCGAATTCACTATGCTTCTCTCGTGGGTTTTACGATTTGAACTCGTAGATCTCGCGGTGATCACGAGTGATTTTCGCTAGTGCGATACTGCGGCAGCGCTCTTTCCCTCAACCATTATTTGATCATGTCCGTAAACACCATTTATTTCACACGTTTATGCTTTGCACGTATTTTATCTAACTCACGCCATAAAGCCCGGGATGTGGTTGACATCGATTTAAGATCAGCGAAGGATTTGCGATTTCTGTCAATCCTTTCATATTTATTACAGGGCGCGTTACAGGCGCCACCTATCGTGCGAGGTTGTCATCTAGTGTAGTTTTTGTATTGCTTTCTTTCACTTAACCTTTTTGCTCATACACTGAATAGATCAATCGTGGGTAATAACTTGTTGCCGTGCCTAAAGACATGAATCACTGGAACCTTTCGAACTTCAGTCGTTTTAAGCCTTCTTCCAAAATTCAAGGTGAGGTGAGACGCAAAGCGTACTGGTACTTTTGCAAATTTGATCAATATTGCTATACCTTACGTGGTTTAGTTCGTAAGTCTCATCTGATGCAGATGTGGGAAGAACCTTTGTTTTTCTGTTTAAACCTCGCTTAATTTATTTTGCATTTTACTCTGGCATATAATGTCTGTCTTGATGATATATGAACATTTTTGTACAAACATCAGAATGCTTCATTGACTTGGCTAAGTTTTAAAAGTGGATACATTTGGTTCATTCCTTCTGTAAGGTTACCTTTGACAATGCTGTATTTTGAGTTTGGTTTGAGATATGAGTTCCCTTCCTCTTCACGATTTCTGTATCAATCGCAGTAGAGTAAATTTGAAGAATTTATCCTGTTACATATTCGGTAAAACTCTGTTTTAAGTAAACAACACCCTGATCATTTTGGCGAATTAGTTTTCTGAGAGTTAGGCAGTTATGCTTTTGTTCGTGTTTTTACACCAATAAGTCTCATTTGAAGTTATAAGCTTTTTTCTGACAAAAAGACGAACTACACTAGTTCGACTTCTTCGCTTAAGAATGACTCGTACAGTAGTTGATTGAAAAAAACTAAAAATTATTCGTTATAACGATGGCGGGTTTAAACACCTCGAAATTAGAAAGCCTGCATGTGCCTGCTCGTAGGATTTTTATACCAGGTTCAGAATTTCTTGGCTCTCGCAACTTTGGCCTATCTCAGCTTGTCACATTTTTGCTTTGCGTGAAACGAAGCAAAAAATTGGGCGTCATATGATGAAATTATACTTCACAAAACTGCTTTGTTTTCATCGCGTTTGTAACAAAGCCGACGGGAGACAAGTGGTAGTTTACGTTCCGGTGGGGTCACATATAAGACATCAACCAGCTCAAAGTTTTCATCTGGACCTACCCGTATATTTGTGGACAATGCAATACTATAAATGAAAATGTGTGATGTTGGTCTTGCCATTGGGTATGATGCTAGAAATGCCACCCTGCGACAATTGCGCACATATTTCTTTGTAGATGAAACTTTTTCTCAAATTTTGCCTTTGACAATTCTTTTTTGATTTACTGTTCTTAAATCGTCCACGTCATACCACTGGAAAGCGCACTCGTCAACAAGCAGACGGTTGCATCTTTCAACACATAATTAACTGGCCTCATCACAAGTTATATTCTTTATGTTCCGTCAGAAGTGCTTGGAGAGAAGAAGCCTGGTGCAAGAGGAAGCTGGACCTCTCTACAAGGTATAGCGAATTTAATATCGATGAAATGCTGAAAAGGTCTTGTTGCATGATGGCTTTCAGTAACCACAAAATCTTTTCCAAGCCTGCCTGGAAAACGAAATCTTGAAATTTGTAGAGGTTTACGTTTAAACAGTGACGAATAGTGCAGTTTTCAGAGTGTTATGCAGAATATTCCTTAATTGAATTTCTCTGGAATGTCTATATGAGATATTTATGCTTATATAGGTAATAGACTAAATATTTTGCATCCCTTCATTGGAAAGTTTTTCTGCAAACCAGAGTTACGCCTCCACTGCGTCACTGATCTTGTCGACAAGCTTTCAGTTAATAGTGGGTAAACAAATGGCTGCTCCTAAGTTATTAAAGCGATCATCTCTTTTGCAGGAAAACCAGGAGAATTAATGCGATTATCGCTCACTGCCGACGGTCACATGCTGATTACATCCGGCGACACTGTATTTGAAACTATTTTCTTACTGAGCGCCTCTTGCAATCGTCGATCATGCAAGGTGCTAAAAAAGAACGACGTTCTCTCGTTTCTGTACAAAATACAACATGAGGCCAGAACATTTCGTGTAAAGGTAACTACAGTTCTTACTGGACTTGTTTGAAGAAAGCTGTTCAATTAGAGTGCTCGACACAGACTTTGATGATCTACGCATGCTGAATCTTGGTAACACTCTTAATGAAACCTGGTACGACTAGTTATGGATATTACAAATCGACAGTTTTTTCATGTATAATGCCGCACGGGAGATTTTATGGGGCGTGTTACAATGAACTCTTAAGGCAAGCTGACGTCGTACAGTAATATTCCATGCCTGCTTCGAAAAGTATTTCTGAATGTTTAGCCCGAAATTGATGACGCTGATGGGTTTTCTGGTTTCAAATGAAGTCCAAATGTATTAGTCCGTTAAAACCTAGGTCAATTTCACAAAACTTGACGCAAAACACAATTTTTATGTCACTGAAAAGCATATCAAATACGTTTTTTCTAAAGATTTCAAAACAGCTAATGGTGGGGATAAAACCATTATGGAATGCACTCAATAAAATCGTTTTCTAAAGTGTTTGTGTCTACTAAGAAATTTGAAAATATGTACAAGTTTTTTGAAAGAGTATCAGTCATACTAATATGTGTACGGCCATCAATCATTATGTTTTATACTTATACTCAGCTTTCAAATATTAGTGGGACTGTTTCCTTTCTCAAGGTGGACACTACAACATCTAATTAGTTTTTACATGCAGTGAATGCATTTGTCTCATGTCTTGGTCCTTGTGTCCTGCGCTCAGCTCATTTATAATTTTCTTATGACAGCTATTTGAAGCCTGAAATCTGCCTCTTACTTGGGCTGTTGAGGTTAACACAAGGCGCCGGACGTCTACTGCAACTCATTCAGTGGTCGTGTAAATCAAGCATGAACCTCTCGATTTAGGCACTGACGCTTTGGGTTGCGCTGCAGTATCTCTCATCCATGTAGATTTGGGTGGGAGCGTTTGTTAAAAGTTTGTACCAAGGCCCAACAGGGTGTGTAAACTGTTTCAGTGAGGGCCACATTGTTATCTCAGTAGCCCATACCCAGGTATGGACCAGCTTCTACAAATTATTAATGGAAAATAGATACAATATATTTTAATATTTTAAAGATATTTATATTTTTTCATATTCAAACATAGTTTACTTTATCCAGAAGATGGTTAGGGCTGTTAAGCCTAGATTGCAGAACTATATTTGCGTGCTTTGATCACTATGAACTCGACTATCATACCACATGCTCTTCGAGTAGAAGCGACTTGTGATAAATCACTGACACGCGATCAACACAAAATATGCTAAAAACTGTGTCCACGAGGGCCGCAAAAATGTTCAGCAAGCCGTAATTTGCCCAACCCTGGCCTAAAGTTTGACGGGTTGGTTAGACCGTGTCCACGCCGAGTAATAAATTCACGCATGAAGTGTATTGAACTCAAATGTGTTTCATTATATGTTATACGCATGAACTTTTTCAGTCTGAATGGCGCACCCACTATTACTTACTTTGAAATTATAACCCTTCAATTTGCCTTCCCGCGACTTCATTCTTAAAGAACTTCTGCATGGCATCATGCAATGTGTCCGATCGCTGTAGACATGAGACGTTTGTTGTCTTTTTTCGTTATTTATTTTTTCATGCATCTGTGGTGGTTGTACAGTAAGCGGTCACCCATTGCCTAGTTTCTTTTTATTCAAAACCGTTTGACAACATGTTTTTAAGATCAGTTCGAAGTTTGGTATTGTAAGGCGTACGCATTATTTGCTCATCAAAGATATATTTGACGCCTAAAGTATTCGAAATCATCTTTATCTGTTCTGATGTACAAATAGATATGCGAGAAAGGACACTTGCGGTATACAGTTGCCCAACCATACAGATTTGCTGTTTGTTCCTCAACTTTCCTTAAACCAAGGCATGTATGGCGCAGCTTTCCGACACTGGGGACGATCAATCGCCATTAATTCATGAAAAAAGTTTATTTTTTTGAAGTTAATTTTTTGGGCGGACAGTGATTGCAGTCGAATATAAATCTTCAACAATGTACGATTCTTTCAGCTTTCATCCATTATTCTGTTGGTAGCACATTTGAGTTTTGGGGTTTTTTGTTTTTTTTTAGTTTGAAGGCAACGACATCGCAGATGCTTCATCAAACTGCAAGCAATGCGCTGAGATTCTTTCAAAATATGTGACAGTTCGATTTGCCGATGCCAGTGCCAATGCACAGGGGGAACAGGTGTTTTAAACTCTTCTTTCAATGGGTTAGAGTATAAGAGTCTTTGTAATATCTTATATAAATTTGTTCCCTTTGATTAATTTGTTTACAACACACATTACAATGTTGTCCTCCAGTTACCCACTACCAACCTTGCCAATAGCTCTACAATGGAACCAAGTTTATCACAGTTTGTGGGCAATATCATGAAGAATGACCTTGGCACGCTGCCTTTGCTTTACCAGCAATGCGCAAAGGAGGAAAACAGGTAAGCTTTTTTTGTCTGAGGCATGAAGGCGTTCGTATCTTGCCTTTTTCCGGCTTATTAAAAAAGTTTCTTTTTTTATATCATTTGAAGCATTGTCTTTTTAGGATATGTTTTTAAACCAAACTATTCGTGAATTTTTTAAAACATTTTTATGTTGCTTTTTGAGCTATTTATACGATATTGTTTTCTGGCTTTGTTCGTTATTTTACTGCGTAACATTTGCGCATATACCGCAGCAAGCTTTGTTTCTTTCAATAATGTAGAGGTCGGATTGGCGCACTGTACTGAAGTCACTATCTTGCGCTGAGTTTTTTGTTGTTGTATACTTCTAACTATGAAACTGCAAAGTGTTGCCCTTGTCATCTGCTGTAGTAGTATGAGTTGCTTCTAAAGCAGATGTTTCACATAATAATTCAGAGATATTATTCCATGACCATGAGCCAAGTACTACACTGCCGCGCTGTAGCCCTGTGGTGTCGATTCAGTGCCTTTCAAAGCGTCACAGTGTGTCAAGCGATAATAAACTGGTTATTAAATTGCAAGTTCTGCAGTTTAACCGTTGCTAAAGACAATTCCCAATCTCTTCTTTTATTAAGATGATCATGAAATACTAACAGTCATTTGTGGCATGCTTGTAATTTTCACATGTGCACCCACTCAAGCGAAGAAATTCTATAATTCTATCGCAGCACTTTGGTTTTGATGTTTTTCAGTCCGGTCATTCCAAATTTACAAGGATCTCTGAAATGAATGAGTTGCGAGTTTTTTTCTCGGCCCTTTTTATACCAAGTTGGTTTGCTATGGCTGCAGCTGTGACTGTTGAGAAACTAACATGCACTTTGAACCACAGCTGCCCGTATTTTGTTTATCAAAGACAACCGTTTCTCTTGCATGCGTTCGTTAGCCTTCCTCAGTCACATCGTTTGTGTGACTAGGCCTGCCAGCACACAGTATGAAATTGCCACCATATCATGGTTTTGAAACAACGACATTAATCCAGACGATTGCATTCAACAGATGCTGTCCTTATTTTGGAGGAGGGTTTTCACAATTTTGTTAAGTTGCTGCTGTGACACCTCGTGTTGTCTCTTTCCCGGTAAAATGTCCCCGACGCAGCAATGAAAGTACTTTCTGTAACATTCGGTGTAAATTACGGGCAAATCAGAACCCTTTCAGGCTTTGTTATGCAGCATTATCCGGATTCTAGCAGTGTAAGGAGCAATATTTTTGGTGTATTGCAAGCTGTAGTATAGGTTTTATCTACTGAAACCGGAGGAATGACAAGGGCAGCGTGAACCTAATTATGATGTAAGAATAAAACCTCGTTTGTCATTTTTCGACCTGCCCTAATTTTCATATTGGATACCCCTGCGGTGTTAATGCTTATTGCAGTGCGGATGATCAAGCCGGACTTGAGAATTTGGTCATGTTGTGCTTCACCGACCCTGCATTTCCCAGCTTCGTCGGCAAGGTCGAAACTGTCGTGAAAGGTCTGATCAGTGAAACAGCAAAATATTCCTGAGGAATTCCTGAGTCGAGAGGAAAAGTGTTGGCGCTTGCTCTAGTAGCGTTTCGTTGCTGCATGCCATGTATTTCTTTTTAAGTAAACGATCAGCAGAGGGAGAAGACTTACATTAATTTGACGTTGATTTTCCCTGAAGCAAAAATTCATGTAAGGATGTACATCAACCGCATTGGAAAGTAGAATGTCGTATTCCCGCTTGAGCTCGTAACATCTAATATATTCTGTGGAAGTTCACTCGATGTTTTTAGCTTTATGTTGATTTTATATCGGTGCAGAGGGAAAGCAAGTCAATAGTGTTCAACAGCAAGATGATTGCAGTTGCAAAGTTTTGAGTAATTTCACAGGACAAAATTATCTCGGTGTAGCTCAGGTTCATAATGAATACAGAACAGGAATGCACATGATGTGAGGTAGCTGACATTTTCAGAGGGGGCTGAAGTTAGGTGTTTATCGCCACTTTGTGTGTCGTTTGAAAACAGTGAGAACAGTGACCGAATGCTTCCCATACTTTGTTTGCTCGCGTTATCAGAGAGTTAAATTGCTTGGTTTCACCTTTTGTTCCCGAAAACGTTTACAGGTCTTCGCTAGCCGTAGAATTTCAATTAAAGTTAACAAACCCTTTCGACGAGGTTACAGAAAGAGAACCTCGGATTAACCATTTCCTGGTGAACGATAAAAAAGTGCCATAAGAGCAAGACGCGTACCGAACGCTATGGCTGTTCGTTATATCCCTGAGGCAGTGAACCCAATTAAATCTCAACAATGCGTTCAAACAGTGGGGAATTTTCGCATTTGACTGACCTGTTCCAATGCAAGTATCTATTAAACCAGGGGTGTACAACCATGCAGCACCGCCAGCACAAATACACATAACCAAATTAGACCACAGGCCACAGTTTCATGTGTCAAGCTCTGCGGGTTGGACAACTCGGTGGCCACCCAGGGAAGATTGGCAATACCCTTTGAAAACCATGATGCTTACTTATGGAGCAAAGGGTCTGGATAAAGCGAATACCAGGTGCGGGTGAACTGGTGTGGTCCTAAGGGAAAGTGAACAGCAAACTATTTTTCTCTAAAAATATTTTTAGGTTTTTGGCCCACGGGCCCGCTCAATTTAAAATCTGGACCTTTCCGCGGGCCACGGGTTACACACCCCTGCATTAAACCATTGCAATGATTTGATAAGTTGTTTCACTGCTCCTTTCAAAAATTTAAAATTTGATGGCTGTTTCACCCAAAGCAGCATTTAAACTCGATCGGTAGACACTAACAACTTTGTGCCTTCCCAAAACTGCTACCTTCTATTTGATATGGAAGTAGCAATCATAGGAGTACAGTAGGACGGTTCCAGGAGGAGAATTGAAATGTTTACCTTGACAAAGCGTCAAAGGCCTGAACTCTGACTCCACACGTTAATACACTTCGTTCTTGCGTAAGATTCACGTAACGTTACCCTGAAAACACAGTGGCGAGAAAAATATTCTAATCACTTTTTTGCTGCGCGCGAACCCTGAAATCGTCCGCATCTGTTTTTCATTTACGAAAGATTTCATTGTTTTCGCGCATACAATACGTCCGCGTTCGTTTGTCATTAAGCGATTGTTTTGTCACTACCCTGATTTAATTTGTTTCATATGTTCTCTGAAATACACTTTGCCTTAAATTCACGAACACTAACCTGCTTGTACAATTTCCACTCGGCTAAGAAGCTGCAATCCCCCAAACTACCATGCCGTAGTTCTGTGGAACGAAAATCTATTTCATAAAAAGCGATTCTACCTTGACGGAAGGAAACTGTTGAAATAATTTTCGATTTTAGAGACGGCAAAATAATCAGAGACACTAATCTAAACATTTTTGTATTTCATTTTGTTCACTGAAAAATTGGTTTATTGTAGGCTAAGTTAGTTCAGACCAGGCACCTTATTAATTTTCAGTTCGATCCAAGCATAGTCCCGTGCAGAGCCGGATTAAAGGGTAGGGGGGCCCGGGGCAATTTTTACTGGAAGGCTCCTATGACGTAAGCCATGACGTCATCGTTTGTAAAAGTTTTGTTTTCGCTGACTCGCAAGGTTCCCGTTTTTTTTCCGGAAGTCGAGAATGTGCTTACTCAAATGCACATACAGTTAGCTGCGAGAAGAGAATTTATGGTATGAATACTAGAGTGCATTTTTACTAAGAAACAATATTTCACAGGCTGGAAAGTGACTCGGCAGTAAACAACATTCACCCGATCAATAAGCAGAAACCAGAGATTACAAACCAAAACCACCGGAAAAGGAACATGTCAGTGTGGCCAGCCAGGCTGAGTGTGAAAGTTGTTTCCAAGCTAAAGTCTTGATTTTCACCTTAATTTTCAGGTGCTCTGGTTAACGTTGCTGCTTGAAAGTTTTACTCGGATACGCGATTCAGTCGCGGCGTTTCAGCCAACACTGCCAGACAGTGGCGTACGCAGAAAAATCCCGAGGGGGAGCGCAAAATTTTGTCGCAATCGTGTGACGTCACAAATCAACGCTAGGGGAAGTGCCGAAGGCACGACCATTCTAGGGGGTCCGAGGGTATGCCCCCGGGAAAATTTTGCAAAATTACACCTAAAAATACGCATTTTCGTGCATTCTGGAAGCAAGTTTTAGTAAAATGCTTTTACGAGACTAAACCTATATGCGTGCTTGGATGTTATATGTTTTAGACATGTATCGCTGATCGAAGACGCTTATTGAAGTTGGTGGGCTCAAATCTCACGCCAGCCGAAGCTTTTCTCTGGTGTTCATTGTTACCTGTGTTAAGATACTTAACAGCCGCGTGTGAAACAATTTTGTCAGTGAAAGAATGAAATGGTAAAATGAAAATCAAGCAGAGGAAACGTACAGTAGTCTTAAAAAATTTGCGTAGTGCGTATATCAGTAACCAGAAAACAAAGTCAGTTTATTTTAAATTGAGGCCCTTGCCCCCCCTCAGTTACGCCACTGCCGAATACTGTTTATACATTTTTTAATTTGTAGGGTCTTAGGGGGGGCATGGCACAGTGCCCCCCCCCCTTCCGTACGCTAGGGCTGCCAGATCCTTGCCATTTTTCTTCTTAGAAGCTTTGCGCTTTTCATAGCTCCTGATGGCATTACAGATTTCGTCATCGCGCTAGCTAAACACTGCAATCTCCTTTTCTATTCTTTCCCTGTACGAAGCGCTTGATTGCAACCTTTTCTGACGGACCACGCTATGACATGTGATGTAAATGGCTTGAATAGCTTCATATGTTTGTGATGTAACGCAACGATTGTAACTATCGGAATAAAAGTGCGTTTCCACCACACGTTACCATTTATGACGAAACAAAGGTGCTGTTCGACTGCGGCTACCGCTAGACTTCATCAGAAGTTCGGGATCATTGATACCAGTGTTGCCGTTGCCACTTCTGATATTTTAACATGACATCAGATTTAATGTTCTCAGATAAATTTCTAATGTCAGATGTTTTGGCGAAAAATGTAATGTTGACTGGGGTGTTTTTTTCACATTTCCTCTCATTTTAGGACGAATATAAGTTAGATTCATTATTTTTAAGTTCCTTTCATCAATCTCTCACCCTAATGTGTGTTTGATTATCGTTTCAACAAAAGAAGTTCTCTTCGCTTCGTTGAGACTAACATTTTACGTAAATTATAAACGACTTCTCCATTCAGTGGTGATATTTCGCTCTGTTTCGGATTCAACGAGGGTACTCCCACTTTGTTAGGTTTGTTAAAAGAAGCATTTAGCTTATATGAAACCGTAGCGTAAAAATTTGATGATATCTGATGTTGAATAAGGCACCAATCTGATGTTGGCGAGACTGATCCCAGTGGCAACATTGATTGATACTAAATAGCAGTCAGCAACCACTAGCTTTACCACGCAAGTAGTAACGTTTTCGTGACATTTGTGTAATAGGCGTGATGCACGAGAAGAGAGTCTCACCCATGCCAAAAGAACGATTGTTAGGAAAAAGTTACCAGCAAAATAAAATATATTTGCATTGAACGAAACCGAAAATACTTATAGGCTATTCATTCAGTAGAGATCACTAAAACTGGCAGACAGTCAAACATGTAGAGCAGTGATTATCAAACTTTTTCAGCTTGCAGCGCACTGAGAAAATAAAAAAAAATTCGCGGCACACTAACTACAGAAAAGTTGCTTTAAAAAGTTAAATGCGATGGGTGTGTCTGCTTTTGGGAACAAATAAGACTGAAACGAGGTTCCGTCGTTGCTAATCAAATCACACCCGCATTTCATTGTCAATTCCAAGAAGTTTCTCTTTTTTTGCTTTTAATTTCTGTCAGCAGAAAATCCATATTCACAGAGCCATGAAGTTGCAGATGGCAAGATTATTTTGATGGCTTTGACACCGACTATTGAATAGGATCTGTAAGTAGATTGCCAAAACTCTTCCAAGTTGTTTTAGGGAAACTGTGCTTGAAAAAACGGGTCGTTCCGTAAATCAATGAGCTGCTCTTCTTCGGTAGGAAGATTGCTTGATTCATTGATTCCAAATGGATTAACTACCCATCTAAACTTCATAACAGCAAACTCAGAAGTAATTTTGAAGTGACAGCTGTACTCCAGACAAAGAGTACATGATTTCAGGAACAATTTCCTATTTTAGTGGGGATTCATTAAGAGTGGAGAACGAATCGAAGGTTTCGTTTGAGACTTTAGTTTTTCACAACGTCAACTTTTTGTCTTATGATCGCAGCTTTGAGGTTGCTGTGGTTATATTTTCTGATGGCCTTTGGAGACTGGAATTCAAATTGTTCGGTTTGTCAAACAAGTCAGAAAGAGACAGAATTTTCAGCCACCAATGCGAACTGGTTATTTTCAAAAATTCCAAAAAGTTCCGCGGCACACCTGAGAATCTCTCGCGGCATTCTAGTGCGCCGTGGCACACAGTTTGGGAACAACTGATGTAGAGAAATCAGTTGCTGTTGGGGGCCCTTGATACTTAACGGAACATAGGAATACAATATAGAGTTGTATTCTTGTATCGCTCTTGAATCACGAAAATTTTTCAAACGAATATTTTTTTTGATACAAATAAATTTCATCACGGGGCCCCCTTGCAGCGGGCTCCGGGGCAATTGCCCCGTTGCCCCCTCCATAATCCGGCCCTGATCAGCATGCATGATTGCTAGATCGTCAGCATATGCATACTTTCTGGAGACGGTGGTTGGCAGGTCAGAAATGTAGATGTTGAAGAGAAAGGGCGCCAGGACAGATCCCTGTGAGACGCCGTTCTTGAGGCGTCGTAATCTGCTCCTTTTGCCGTTTCCGGTGGTAAGGGTAAAGCTGCGATTGCCAACCATCTCCATGATCATGCGGATCGTGTGTCTATCAGACAGACAGACAATTTTATTTAACATCTGAAAAATCAGATATCAGGGGGAGGAGAATGACCGCAAGGTCTTCGAGTCATCCTCCCCCTCGAAACACAGT